>OJGU01000534.1_pt1 | contig 21195 bp, 22 predicted proteins | sample 1594741 | NCBI WGS metagenome assembly OJGU01 (sample SAMN05416841, study PRJEB24817) | seawater metagenome | isolation source: Sea water | place: Canada:Atlantic | collected 2013-07
CGAGATGTAGAGAGGTCTCGTGGGCTCGGAGATGTGTATAAGAGACAGCTCGAAGCGCTGGACCTCACCGGCACCCCGGTGACAGCCGAGAACGTGCAACAGATCGCTGCGGGGACTCGCCTTCAAAGCCTCGGGCTGGCCAACACCGGCGTCGACGACCTGTCGCCCTTGGCGGTTCTGACCGACATGGAGTCGCTCGATATCTCGGGAGATCCAGTGCGCAGCGTCGCGTTTGTGGCTACGTGGGAGCGCCTGACGTCGCTCACGTTCCAAGACTCCGGAGTCCGAACCCTCGATGGGCTCGAACTCCATGAGCTGCTGTCCGATGTTGACGCGCGCGGGTCCGATCTGCGCGACGTGGCCGGGCTGGCGAACAACGAGACGTTTCGGAACAACGACCGGTTGCGGGCCAAGGACACGGCCCTGGATGCCGACGACTGCACCGATATCCTCGTCATCTTGAGTCGCGACGGCCAGGTCGACGTCGACGTCGACTGCGGCTGATCGACCGCTGGGCGTTAGCTGGACGCGTCGGCTTCGCCCGCGTCGTCGTTCAGCAAGCCTCGGCTCGCAGCCTCCGCCCGGACCGAGGCGACTTCGGTGCTCGAGAGGCCAGCACGGGCGAGCGCATCTTCGACCCGGTCGTGGGCGAAGGTTCGGCCTCGGTTCTTGGACAGCAGGAAGATTCCGGTCCCGATGCTTCGGGCCATCGCTCTGCGGAAGCCCTTCCCCTCGATCACGAGGTGCACCGTCGCGCAGTGCTGAAGCAGGTCGTCGATGCTCTCCTTCATGGACGCTCGGACGTCATCACCGGGAGGGTCGACATCGGGGCCGATGATCGCAAAGTAGTGCAGCGGCTGCTCCGAAGACGCTCGTAGGGTGCGGACGTCGTCGATGATGGCGAGCGCGTCGTCCACCTCGGGCCGGATCCACCGCACGAAGTAGAGGTTGTCGATGTTTCCACGGGTACACGTCACGGTTCGTTCTCCTCGGCTCGGGCAAGCGCAGCACGCCGGTTACGGGCGCGCGGTTTCTCCATGTGGTCGATGTGGGCCAGGCAATGGTGCAGCGCGTCCTTGAGGCTGCGCATCGTGGTCACATCCGTCAGCTCCACGTCGATCCGCGCCAACGTTTGCGCGACATCGGGGCTGATACCGCAGACCACACAGTGGGCGCCCAGCATCGCGGCGGCTCGGACCATCTTCACGAAGTGATCGGCCGTCGCCGTGTCGACGACATCGACCCCGGTGATATCGATGATCACGCAGCGAGCCTGTCGGGTCACGATCGCCTGCAGGAGCCGCTCGGTCATCTCCACCGACCGCTGGGTATCCACAATCCCGACGATGGGCAGGGCGAGCACGTCGGTCCAGATCTCGAGCACCGGGGTGGAGAGGTCGGCGATGGCGAGCTGCTGACGCTCGATGGTGTCGAGCTTTGTTTGCAGCTCCCGAGCGGTCGCCTCGATCTGCTGCGTGTAGTGCTCGTTGGCTTGCAGCACCTCTCCGAGGTCCGCGGCGAGCGTGCGGAGCATCGTCTCGACCTCACCGAACTCGTCTGTGTTGGGCGGGAGCTTGAGGTTGATGGCCTCCATGTCCAGCTCGCCGACGGCGATCATGGAGAGCACGTCGAGCAGCGCCGCGACCCGCGGCGGCTCGATTCGAATGGATGGTGAAGCGTCAGTCATCGCGGTGCAGCTTGGGGACGTTGTGCTCGAGCGGGTTGTCGGAAGGGTCTTCGGCGCGGCGGATATCCAGGGCTTCGAGGGCCTGCTCGAGGTTGAGCGCCGTCTCGAATCCACTGAAAGAGATGTCCATGGCCAGGAGGGTGAGGGCGACCTCCGGACGCAAGCCGGAGAGCATCGTCCGGGTCCCCATCAGGCGGGCCGCTCGGGCGATGTCCGCCAGCACCGCGCACAGGTGGCTGTCGACCAACCAAAGCCCGGAGACGTCGATGATCAGGCCCACGCATCCGCGGGCGCGTATCCCATCGAGGGCGTCCTGGCTCAGGCGAGCGGCTTGAGCGTCGCTGAGCTCCCCTTGCAGGGGCACGAGCATGCAGTCCCAAAGCCAGATGATCGGCAAGGGGGACTCGAGGTCGTCTTCGAGATGGTCAAGCATCGTGAAAGTCCGTCAGGAGGAGAGAGGCGTCGTCGACCGCGACGGCGAACTCGTGCATGAGCTGGTCGCAGGCGGTTTCCAGCGACAGCTCCCGGGTGGCTGCCAGGTCCAAATGGCGCAGTCCGTCGCTATGCATCGCCAGACGGTCGCCGCCACACATCGGGAAGGAAAACGAGCGAAGCCGTCGCATCCGGCGTCCGACGATGCCCGGCGTCGCGATGACACCCACCCGAGTGCCGCAGCAGCGGACCTCGATGTTGCCGACGACCGCGACCTCGAGCGCCCCGGCTTGTGCCCGCCCAAGTCCCGCCGCCGCGCCGCGGGTCCGAGCCAACGCGTCGTGCAAGCCATGCATCCACGCCTCGACGTCGGCCTGTAGATCGGCGGCTTCGAGGTATTCGCCCGCACGAACGGCGACCTCGGCAGCGTCGGGGCCGTGTCCAAGCACGTCGATGACGGCCAGCATCGTGCATGAAGCGGCTTGCCGGACGACCACGAGGTCGCCCGAGGAGCTGAACCCCGGGTAGGGCCGCATGCGTTGTGCGGTCGTGAGTCTCATACGAGCATCTCGAAGCAGATCGTCGTGCCGGATGCGGAGGTCTGCACGTGGAAGTGGTCCGCGAGCTTCCGGACGCCAAGAAGCCCGCGGCCAAGACCGGTCTTGCTCCGGTAGCTCCCGGAGAGGATTCGGTCGAGGTCGTCGATGCCCGGACCGTCGTCCCGTACGACGACGCGTAGCTTCCGGTCGCGGTCGTTCAACTCGACCCGAACCGAACCACCGCCGGCATACATCAAGGCGTTGCGGGTGAGCTCGCTGAGGGCCGTGGCGGCTCGGACTGCGGTGAGTTCCCGTCCTCCTGCAGCTCGTACGAGCCGACGGACCAACAGTCGCGCGCGTCGGCTGGAGTGCTCGTCCTGAATCTCGACCTCGTGGGGACTGGGCCGCGGAGGCTCGAAGCGGATCGAGCCGAAACACACCTGCTGCAAGGACTCGGTGAGGTCTGCGTGCCGGGTGTTCTCGACGAAAAGCTTTGCGCCGAACATCACCAGGTCGAAGTAGGCCTTGGCATCTCCGCGCTTCGCGTTCTGGCCGCGACGCGCTCTCTGAAGGATGCCCCGGGCCGTGGGCTCCGAGGTGTAGCGCACGAGCATCCCGAACAACCGCTCCTCGAGCAGCTCGTTCACCTGCACGCGGGCCTCCCAAGCGCGGCGATGCGCACGCGCGCCGTGACGACCAATCCGCCGTCGGGGCCGGGTGCGAATTCGACGGAGTCCATCATCCGACGGACGGCTGCTTGCCCCTGGCCAAGCCCGCCACGGGTGGGAGCAGCACTCGCGCCCCCACCCGCGCTCCGAGCTCGCACGACCACGTTCTCATCCTCGAGCCAGGCAACCACCTCACCGTCTCCCCCGGCATGCGAGACGATGTTTTGGGCCAGCTCGGTCGTCGCGGTCGCGACCATCGACGCCTGAACGCCAGAACCCCCGGCACTGTGAACCAGCGCTTTGACCATCGCCGCAGCTGCAATGGCGTCCGCTCGGTGGCGGACCCATACACGCAACTCTGCGCGTTCACCCGCATCCTGCATCGGTAAAATACGGTACCAACGAAGGCGTAGAAGGGGAGCTGTCCTAAGGGACAGGTCACATCAAAAAGGTGCGACACCGCAGCACGGTGTCGTGATTGATTGTGGTCAATCCGTCTTGCCCACAGTGCGAACCGGGGCGTGGCGATCCATGCTGATCGAAGTGGCACGACGCCGCCGAGGATGATGATGGTTGAACAACGAGCCCAACCTTCCGCGGATGTGGACGCTGGGCGCACGACAACGGTGTCGTCGGAACTTGCCCGGACGTTGGTCGATGCGGGATGCCGACGCGCTTTCGGGATCCTGGGCGGGGCTGCTGTGCCGATGTTCTCGGCGCTCGTTGAGGAGGGGCTCGACCCGATTCACGCGCGGCACGAGTCCGGCGCCGCCTTCATGGCGCTCGAACACGAACTCGCGGGCGGCGGGCCCGGCCTGGTGTTCACCACAACCGGCCCCGGGATCACCAACGCGCTCACCGGCCTCGCGGCTGCGCGGGCCGAGGGCGCGCGCGTCATCTTGCTCTCAGCATTGACCGGCGCTGGGCTTCGGGGACGGCACTCGTTTCAGGCAAGTGACGCGGAGAGCTATGCCCACTGCGGGCTCTACGGTGCGGGCGGATGGTTCGACGATGCGATCGCACTCGAGTCGCCGGAGCAGCTTCCGCGGGTCCGGGCCCGTCTTCTCGAAGGGTTGCGGCGCCCGCAGGGGTTCATCGCTCACGTGGCCGTACCGCTCCAGATTCAAGACGCAAAGGCCCCCGCGTTGGGCCCGCTGCCCGTGCAGTTGGGTGCCCACATGGCCGTGAGCGGAGCGCGTGCCGTGGCGGACGCCTTGGGTGAACGTGTTGCGGTATGGGTTGGCCACGGAGCTCGGGGCGCAGCGTCCGAGGTTCGAGCACTGGTCGACCGGCTCGATGCTCGCGTGATGTGTTCCCCCCGCGGCAAAGGGGTCTTCCCTGCCTCCGACTCCAGGTTCTTGGGCGTGACTGGCTTTGGAGGACATGAGCGGGTCTTCGAGCGCCGAGCAAGATTCGCACCCGACACCACGCTGGTCCTCGGAACCCGACTCGGTGAGTTCTCCTCGTTCTGGGATCCCCGGTTGGTCGAGGGAACTCGAATCGTCCATGTCGATGTCGACCCGACGGTCTTCGGTGCTTCCTACACCGAGGTCGAAACCGTCGGTGTCACCGCAGAGATTCGCGGCCTGTTGTCACAACTCCTCACGGTGTTGCCGACCTCCAACAAACCACGTGCTGGGGGCCCTGTCCGAGCGATCCCGGCCACGTACACCCGTTCGAGCGGTCGCGGAGTTCCTTGCCGGGCGCTGATGCAGAGCGTGCAGCGGGTGGTGGTGGACAACACTCGGGCCGTCGTCCTCGCCGAGGCTGGAAATGCATTCGTGTGGGCGACCCACGCCCTTCGTTTCGAGCAGCCGGGGCGGTTTCGCGTCAGCATGGGCTTTGGGTCCATGGGGCACATGGCAGCCGGCGTCGTGGGCACCGCGATGGCGACCGAATCCCCTGCGGTCGCCATCGTTGGAGACGGGTCGATGCTGATGAGCAACGAGATCACCACGGCGGTTCAGCAGGGCACGCCCGCGATCTGGGTCGTCCTCAATGACGGTCGCTATGGCTTGGTCTCCGACGGTATGCAGGGCTTGGGACATCGTCCTCACGGTCTGGACATTCCAACCGTGGACTTCGCCGCGGTCGCCCGCGCAATGGGGGCCCACGCGATGACCGTGCGCGAGCCCTGCGCACTCGATGAAGTGCTTCGGGATGCGCTTCGCTGCGGCGGGCCCTGTCTCGTCGATGTGATCGTTGATTCGGAAGAGACCGCGCCGTTCGGTGCGCGCAATCGCAGCCTGGCTGCCCAAAGGGACGCATGAACAACATTGGCCTGTCCGCACTCTCGGTCGCACTGCCGACGACCCTTCGCACCAATGACCACTGGCGCCAACACCACCCGGATATGGTGAGAGACGCCGAGCAACACGCGCTCGCAAGGCTATGGGCGACCGACGGCACCGGGAGCGTGTTCGAGCGTGCCATGGCTCCATACGGCGCCGACCCGTTCAAGGGGAGCCTCGAGCGGAGGGTCGAGCTGAGCGAGACGGCGAGCGTTGACCTCCACGTTCAAGCTGTCGAGGCGCTGGTCGAGGCGTGGTCCGGGGGGCTCGAAGACTTCGACTTTGCGATCGTGGCCTCGATGCGCCCCGACACCATCGCGGTGGGAGATGCATCGTGGCTCGCCCGGCGGCTGGATCTTGGGTGCCCGGCAATCAACCTGGAAACCGCGTGCGCGAGTGCGGTGATGGGCTTCGACCTGGCCTGCAGCCTGGTCGAGACGGGGCGCGCCAACCGGGTTCTCGTATCCGTATCGTGCACATACGCCAGAGATGTCGAGGAGACGAACTCGCTGGCCTGGTTCCTCGGGGACGGTGCGGGGGCGTTCGTGGTGGAGCGTGGCCCGGGGGTGGCGAGGCCTTTGGGAGCGCACCGGATTTCGACGCGCGAGACCTGTGGCGCGTTCGTGCACGAACTGGTCACACACGACGGTGAGCCGCGGATGCGAATGCGCACCACTCGAGGCGCCGGAGCGATTCTCCACGAGACCGCGGAGCCATACCTTCGTCAGGCGTGCGACGGTGCCCTTTCCGACGCGGGCGTCTCGCTGTCCGATATTGCGCTGTGCGTATTCAATACGCCGACAGCCTGGTATGCGGACTTCTGTGCCGATGTGTTGGGTATCGATCGCGCAAAGACCATCTCTGTCTATCCGCGAACTACGAACATTGGCCCCGCGCTGATGGCCGCAAACCTCCATCACGCCGCGTCCACCGGGAGGCTTCATGCGGGGGACCTTGTCTTGGTCTATGCGGTCGGTAGCGCGTCCACCGCGATGGCGATGGTGTTGCGATGGGGGGATGTCGAACTCTCAGCCCCCGCGTGAGCAGAGCACCGCGTGCGTACCGGGCGTGTGCCTCACCTCGGCCGCCTCTCGCCCCGCGGCCTGAAACAGCGCCTGGAACTCGGCGGTCGTTCGCTCCCGACCGCCGGTTTGAACCAGCATTTCGAGGTCGAACCAGGTTGCCGCAGGCCCCGGGCCGTCGAGCAGCATCTCCACGACCACAATGTCGGCGCGGGGGTTGGCCTGTACGCAGCGGGAGAGGAGGTGCACACATCGCTCGTCATCCCAATCGTGGAGAATCCAAGACAGGAGGTAGGCGTCGGCGCAGGGCAGGGGGTCGTTGAATGCATCCAACGCGCTGAGCGTTGTTCGTGACCGCTGCGCATCCCCCAATGCCGGAGCCTTGGCACTGATGACCTCTGGCCGGTCAACCAGAGTTCCGCGCGCGCTCGGGGTCGCGATGAGAATCGCGTCGAGAAGAATGCCGTGACCGCCGCCGATGTCGGCCACATGGCCATACGCGTCAAACGCAAACGTGGCGATGACGTCGCGCGCGGTCTGGCGCGTCCAGGAAGACATCGTCCGGCCAAACGCGGCTGCCAGTTCCGGTTGTCCCTGCAACACCTCGAAGAAGGGAGCGCCATGGACGGTGTCAAACGCAGGTGTGCCGGTCTGCACGGCGCCGAGCAAGCCTCCCCAGGACGCCCAGGCGAGCGAACCCAGCCCAATTGCGCGGTCGTGGAGGCCGGCGGGGTGTTCGGGATCAAGCGCCTCGCTGCCCGGCGTGTGCGTCCATGCATCATCCCCGGTCGGTCGGAAAACACCGACCGTTGCAAGCGCCCGCAGCAACCTCCGAAGCGGATCGGGATGGACGTTGGCGAGCTGTGCGATCGCGTCGGTCTCGAGACCCGTGGTCGGAACGAGTGCCGCGAGGTTGAGTTGGCAGGCCACGTACAGACACTGCGGAATCCGGAAACCGTCCAGCATCGTCGCTAGCTGCGCAGCGGGGTCGCCTTGGTTCGTCATGCCGCGACCAGTCCCTTTTCTCGGGCGATGGCCAGAATCTCCGGGAACTCGAACGGGATGTTTTGACTCGCCGCGTGAAGGGCTTCTTCGGCGTCGGTGTGGATTGAGAACGACGCACGCGTCGCGAGGAGGAGTCCGGCGGAGACGCTGCGAATGATCGCGCGGCGAAGACCTTGGCCCTCGATGACGACGTGGACCGAGCTGCACCGTCGGCTCGCGTGCTCGGCCCCTGAGCGCATGGCTGCACGGGCGTCGGGTTCGGGTGGAGGGACGCCCACGGGAATCGAGGCGATGTAGACGAGGCCCGTGCCGACGCTTTCGTACGCGGACTCGATGGCCTCGGTGATGCGATCGACGTCCGCGACGTCGCAGCGCGATTGCCAGCGCACGAACAGGATCGGTGCAATGAGCGCGGAGACAATCACGAAACAGACGGGCAGTCGCACAGGGCGGGAGCGCATTGGCCCACGCCACCTGAATTGTGAAGACCATGGCGGTCGACGTTTGGACGGGTCATTGTGTGTATTCGGGGATACATCAATATGTCGAAAACTTCACGCTCGTTTCTTCCACTCCTCCTCTGCCTGGCCGGGTGCGAACCGGCCGGCACGAATGCGGCCCTCGTACCGGAAGAGTGGATCGATGAAGACCTCGCACAAGAAGCGGTGCTTCGCGGCGGGTCGTTCTGTGAACAATCGTGGACGTTGGAGCATGAGGTCGTACTCGCCGACGGTGCCGTCCTCCGTGTGACCGAGCGCTTCACCCCTGCTGCCGCCCTGCGTTTCCCGCGGCGAGCGGTCGTCATGCTGCCCGGGACGTTGGTGACCGGAGACATGTACGACCTCGACGCGGACCCTCAGACGCGGCTCAACGCCCTGGATGAAGTCGCCGAGGCGGGTTTCTTCGCGTATGCCGTCACCTACGAGGGGTACCCCGGCAGTTCGCTTCCCGAAGACGGCGCAGATGTCACGACCGACCGGTCGTTGCTGCATGTCGCCGAGATCGTCGAACGCATCCGGTCCGCACGCGGAGTGCCAAGGGTCGATCTGTTTGGGACCAGCTTCGGGGCATCGCTTTCGGTCGGGCTGGCCGGTACGCAAAGCCCGATCCCCACATGGCACATTGGACGGGTGGCAGTTCAGGCTATGGTCTACGAATCGGTCACTCCATTGTTTGAAGCCGTGTTCTTCAGCCCGGAGGTACTGGCATTATTCGAATCCGCGCCCAATGGCTATATCGAGACCGACCCGTCGGCCTATGGGCTGATTCTCGCGGGTGCCGATCCCGCGGCCGCCGAGCTTGGCTTCAGTACGTTCCCCGACGTGTACGCGACGGGTCCCACGCTCGCCGGATTCGACCTACCGGTCGTACCCGCCGAGCACGGCGTTCGACCGCTCCTCCAGCTTTGGGGGGACGCGGACCCCATCACGCCGTTGGAAGACGTCCAAGCCTTGGCGGCCGACTATGGAGGCCCACACGAGCTCCGCATCCTGCCTGGCGCAGGACATGCGCCCTACATCGGAGACCCGGACACGGTCGACGCCGTCTACGGGGAGATGTTCGAATTTTTCGACTACGGACCGTCGTACTACTTGGCCTGCGAGCCCGCGGTAGAATCGCTCCCCTGATGCCCGGACCGAAGATCTTGTTCATCGCTCACGCCGACGCGGGTTTTCCCGGCGGGAACCTGGGCGAGTTCGACTTCGATGTCCGGGGTCCGCACCCGGCGGGCGCGGCGTCGGCGTTGTTGGACGCGGAGGAACCCGACGCGGTCTTGCTCGACGTCGACGATGATCCGGCCGCGTACGATGTGCTGCTCCAACTGCATGAGACTCGGCGCCCGTGCCGAGCGGTTGTGGTTGGTCGCGAACTCTCCGCCGACGTCGTTCGAGAGGCCTTCTTCGTCGGGGTTTACGCCTGTCTACGAAAGCCGGTGTCGGCCGCTGCGATTCGTGGGGCGCTGCATCGTGCCGCTGAGGGCACGACCGTGATGCGCCGGTGTCTGGACGCGGTGGGGGATGCTCATCCGCCGCGTCGGGCTCCAGGTTTGGATGTTTCGGAGCTGACCCCGCGCGAGAGTGAAATCCTCCGCTTGTTGCTCGATGGGCGGAAGACCCTCGGAATGGCCGAAGCGCTCGAGGTCACGCCGCGAACGGTCAAGTTCCACGTCGCGAACCTGTTGCGCAAGCTGGGGTTCAGCTCCAGGCTGGCGCTGCTGGCGAAGTTGCGCCGGGATGGCGCGTTCGTCCCCTTCGAGGCGCGCTGAACTTCGCCCTGGCGGCGGGAGTTGCTAGGATCACGGCGTGCGTGCGGCGATCGAGCGATTCCTGGAACACCTTCGGGTGGAAGTCCGGGCCTCCAAGCACACGCTGCGTGCCTATCGAGGCGACCTGAGCGCATTTGCGTCGTCGGTCGAGGACCGGCGAGAGTGCGAGCCGAAGCTGCGTGACCTCAGCGCCCGCAACGTTCGGGCGCACCTGGCCGACCTGCACGGAAGAACCGCCTCCTCCACGGTCGCGCGGAAGCTCTCCGCGTTGCGGAGCTTCGCCGAGTTTCTCCTGCGTCGCGGCGAGATCGAGGAGAACGAGGTCGTGCTCGTCAGCAGCCCGAAGCGGCGCCACAAGCTGCCGGTCGCACTTCCGGTCGAAGACGTCGGCGACATGATCGACGAGGCCCAACGCCCCGGCCCTCGGGGCGCCCGCGATCGGGCGATCCTCGAAGTCCTCTACGGGGCCGGCCTTCGGGTCTCGGAGTGCTCGCAGCTGGACATCGGGGACGTGGAACTGCGCGACGCACATCCCAAGGTGAGGGTGGTCCGCGGCAAGGGGGGCAAGGAGCGGCTCGTCCCGCTCGGGACGCGCGCAGCGGAGGCGTTGCGCAGCTACCTCGATGTCCGCTCCGCTCTGGTGCGCCCCAAATCTCCACCGCACGCGCTGTTCCTCGGGGACCGGGGCGGCCGCATGGGTCCGCGGTCGATCCGAGGATTGGTCTACCGCCGGTGCGAGCAGACGGGGGCCCGGGCCCGGATCGGCCCGCACGGACTTCGGCACAGTTTCGCGACCCACTTGCTCGAGAGCGGTGCGGACCTGCGGACGATTCAGTCGATGCTCGGGCACGCCAGCCTCTCGACCACCCAGCGCTACACGCATCTGAGCTTGGGTAAGCTGCTCGACGTCTACGAGTCCGCCCACCCCCGGGCGAAGAAGAGCGAGTAGCCGGCTCGGATCCGAAAATGCCGGCTACAGGTCGACAAACACGACCGGCGCGTGTGCGACCGGCTTGATCTCGATCTTCGGGCGCGCAGCGGCGCGAATGTACTGCCCGCGGACCGGCATCTTGTGCTCGTACCAGGTGTTGTCGACCAGAAGATTCGTCATGTCGGCGGGGAGCCCGAACACCTCGGTGGTCTCTCCGGGGACCCGATACGAGACGTGCCAATGGATGTGGGGGCCGGTCGAGCGGCCGCTGTTTCCGACCTTTGCGACGCGCTGGCCGGTCTCGACACGGTCGCCAACCGCGACCTCGAGGGAGCCTGGAATCGCATGCCACAACGCGGAGTACTCGCCAAACCCGTGGTCGATGATTAACCCGTTCCCTCCGGCGCGTCCGCGCTCCGGCGGGCGGTTTTCGGGGATGCCGTCGACGACGTGGATCACTGTGCCTGCGGCCGGTGCCAAGAGGTCCTGACCGTGCGCGTAGTAGCTCTCGTTGCGATGGCGGTCGCTCCCGCGCTCGCGCTGCCGTCCGTCGCGTTTGACGATCAGATCGAAGGCCCAGCGCTGGTGGGTGTTGCCGTGGTGGTAGTTTGTGGCGCGGGCCCGGCCGCCGTGAAGCACGTACCACGTGCCCTCGGAAGGCAGGTGGAAGCGAGACACCGGAAGGTAGGCCTCGGCGGGGTGGCGCACGTTCTCGATGAACCAGTGCTCGCGGACGAGGAGGGTGTCGAGGCGGCCGTGGGCGTCGAGCGAGAACTGGTACAGCACTGGGGTGAGGACCCCGCCGCCGCTGGCCTGCCCGTGCAGGGCCAGTCCCGAATACCAGCGCGATTCCCCCTCCGCGAACACCTGCTCCTCCAGGATGCCCAGCGGCTCGCCGAGCCTTGCGGTCAGCTCGGCCAACGACGCCTGGAGTGCGGTCGTGCTGAGTTTGTCCGCCAGGCGAGGGGACGCCTCCTTCATCAGCGCGGCGACGGAGTTGGTCTTCGCGGCCTCGAGCAGTCGGTGCATGGTCTCGGCCCGCGCGGCATCGACGTGCGATTCCGTCGACACCTGGGCCCGGTGGGGGTCCTCGGCGGCCGGCGCGGTGGGCGCTGCCGACGGCCGGCAGGCAGCCAGGGCGAGCAAGAGCACGACGGACGCACGCGTCATCGCCCGTATCGTGCCCCAATTCCGCCCCCCGCAGCGGCTCCATAGATCAGAGTGCATCCCTGGGACGTATGCTGACGTTGCATGGTCGCGCTGAAGATCTGGTTTGGCCCGGCGTTCGTGGCGGCGCTGGCGGGTCTCGGGTCGCCTGAGCCGCCACAAACCGAGGGGCCACAGGAGGCTCCTCAAGAGACGTCCAAGACGGTGGACGACGAGGACCCGGACGATGGGGTGTTTCGCGCGCCGTCCCGGCTGGACATCTCGGACGACGGCGTGGTCGGGCCGCCGGAGGTGATCGCGGCCTGCGAGGAGCGACTCGAGGAGGCCGGAGTCAAGTTCGACTCGAGCCGGCTCCCCGTGCACGAGAACAAGTCTGGGATCACGTGTGGCGCCCCCCAGGCGGTGCGGTTTTCGTCCGGCCCCGGAGCGATTCGGTGGACCGGAAAGCCCAAGGTCTCCTGTCCTGTCGCGCTGGCGTTGTCCCGGTTCGAGGTCGTTGTGCAGGAGGAGGCCAAACGGCACCTGGGCCGGCCTGTGAAGAAGATCCGGCACATGGGCACCTACAACTGCCGCGAAATGGCCGCGTACCCCGGCTGGGTCAGCGAGCACAGCTACGCCAACGCGATCGACATTCGCAGCTTCACCCTCAAAGGGGGCCGGGAGATCCCCGTGCTGGGGAACTACGGGGAGCCGGGGGCACCCCAGACGCCTGCCGAGCGCTTCCTGCAAGGGATTGCGCGGCGGACCGTCGACGAGGACATCTTCTCCGTGGTCCTCACGCCGGCATTCGACCGTCTGCATCGCAACCATTTCCACCTCGACATGGCGCGGTACCGGGTCGACGGCACCGTCCCGGACTGACCGGACGTTCCGCCGGACCACCGTCCGCGCCAGAGGTCGCGGCAGGTGGGCTACAATCGAGGGCCGCCGATGGACCTCGACCCCGCGCAGCACGTTCGGCAGAGCAGTCCGCTCCCGGCCAACCTCGATCTGACTCCGCAGGACTACTTCGTTCTCAGTCGAGTGGAGGGGCCGATCAAGGTCGGTGATCTCGTCCGGGCATGTGGTCTGCCTTCCAACGATGCGTCGAAGATCGTCGGGAAACTCGTCGAAGCTGGAGCGCTGGAGCCGTGCTTGGCTCGGCCATCAGCGACGGGTGCGGCCGCGTCATCCGGTCGGGGCAAGGGGTTGCGCACCGCCGCCCAAGCGCGCAAACGCAAGGCGTTGGCGGATACGCTTCGACTGGGGGGCCGCGCACCAAGGAACGATCCCCAACCCATCCCGGAACCTGCCCCCGAGAGCCAGGGGGATCCGGGCGAGAGCTCTGCGCACGGGACCGATGCCCTCGAGCGTATCGACCGGCAGAAGGTGGGTCGTGACGATCCGCGGGTCGACACAGGCGGCGCGATCGACCCGGAGCGGCAGCGCTGGATTCTCGCCATGGCAGATGGTCACGAGTCGATGTCGCAGTTTGAGATCCTCGGGATCCAGCCGACGCATGACACCAAGGCGATCAAGCGGGCCTTTCACGACACCAGCCGGGCGCTTCATCCCGACGCCTATCACGGCCGAGATCTCGGCGTGTTCCGGCCGATTCTGGCGTCGCTGTTTCGGGAGGCAAAGGCTGCGTACGCCGAACTGCGTCGGGAGGATGTCCGGGCGCCCTGGGTCGATCGGCGGATCGAGGACGATGCTCGTGCTCGCCTCCAGTTCGAGACGGAGGCGGCCGAAGCCCGGGAGGCCCGGGAGGCCGCGGCCGCGGTGCGTCGAGAGGATCGAACGCGCGCCCGGGCGGAGCGCCAGCGAACGGCGCTGCAGAACCGGATGCAGGCGGAAGCCGTCGCGATGCTGCAGTCCGCCGAAGCTGCCGAAAAGGAAGGGAACCTTGCCAAAGCGGCGAACCTCTACCTCCTGGCCAAGCGAGCCGATCCCGGCAACGAAGAGCTCGCAGCGAAGTGGGACGCTGTGCGCCGGGCTGCGCGGGAGAAGCGCGGCGCTGCGGCCTATGCTCGGGCGCAGCAACGACTCGATCTCGGACAGGTCGCCGAAGCCCTCCCGTGGCTGCTCGAAGCCGCCGATGCGATGCCAACCGCTGAACACTTGGCCCACGCCGCGTTCTTCGTACGCCAGGGCGATTCCAGCATGGCTCGGGATCTGGCAATGCGTGCCTTGGAGGCGCTCCGGGTCACGCAGGCTTCGGGAACCAAGGTGAGACCCACCGACGCCGTACGCCTGCACGTTTGGATCGGGTACGCCTTCCTGGCAGCGGGACAAGTGAGCACTGCGAAGCACCAGGTCGAGCAGGCGCTGAAGCTGAAGCCCGAAGACGCTGACGTTCGTGCCCTTCTCAAGGCGTGCAAAGCGAAGTAGCCTCTGTCACGGGACAGCTGGCGCGAACGCGGCTTGCCGCTTCGACCGCCGGGTCCGACCGGAACACTCATGGAAAACGTCGTTGGTATCGACCTCGGAACCACGAACACTTGCGTCGCCATCGTCGAAGATGGGGTTCCCACGGTCATCCCGAACAAGGGTGGCTACAAGACCACGCCTTCGATGGTCGCGATCTCCGAGAGCGGCAAACGCCTCGTCGGGCACATCGCGAAGCGTCAGGCGGTCACGAACTCCCAGAACACCGTATATGCGGCCAAGCGTCTGATTGGGCGTCGCTGGGAATCCCCTGCGTCCAAGGCGGTGCAGCAGTCCTGCCCATACGGGATCGTGGAGGGGCCGCACGGTGACGTGCGCATCAAGCTTCGCGATCAGGTCTACAGCATCCCCGAAGTCAGTGCGTTCATCCTCCAGGAGATGAAGCTCGTCGCCGAGCAGTATCTCGGTGGCGGCACCGAGAAGGCTGTGATCACGGTCCCGGCGTACTTCAACGACAACCAGCGGCAGGCGACCAAGGACGCGGGACGCATCGCCGGCCTCGACGTCATTCGCATCATCAACGAGCCCACGGCAGCCGCGCTGGCGTATGGCTTCGGCAAAGACCTCGAGCGCAAGGTCGCGGTGTACGACCTCGGCGGAGGCACGTTCGATATCTCGATTCTCGACATCGGCCACGGGGTGTTCGAGGTGGTCTCCACCGCGGGCGACACGTTCCTCGGTGGCGAGGACTTCGACATCCGGGTCATGGATCGGCTGACACAGGGCTTCGCGGAGAAGTCCGGCGTCGACGTTCGAGACGACCGCATGGCGCTGCAGCGGATCAAGGATGCGGCAGAGAAGGCTCGCTGCGAGCTTTCGGTCGCACGCGAGACGCTCATCGATCTTCCATTCCTGTACACGACGCCCAGCGGGCAGACGTTCCACATGCAGGAGTCGCTCACGCGCGACGAGCTCGAGGAGCTGACCCGCGATCTGGTCGATCGTACGGTCTCGATCTGCGAGAAGACCCTCGCCGAAGCGGACATCGACCGCAACGATCTCGACGACGTCATTCTCGTCGGCGGCATGACTCGGATGCCGCTCATTCAGCAGCGGGTTGCCGAGTTCTTCGGCCTCGAGCCCTGCAAGGGCGTCCACCCCGACGAGGTCGTGGCGCTGGGGGCTTCCATCCAGGCGGCCGCGCTCGTCGACGAGTCGATGGACGTGCTCCTGCTCGACGTCACGCCGCACAGCCTTGGCATCATGATCGTCGGTGGATTCTTCCACCGCCTGATCGATCAGAACACGACGGTTCCGACCAGCGCCTCCCACATCTTCACGACGGTCCGCGACTACCAGACCTCGGTGAAGATCCTGGTCTTGCAGGGCGAGAGCGACAAGGCGGCCGAGAACGAGTTGCTCGGCGAATTCATCCTTTCGGGTCTTCGCAAGGCGCCGCGCGGAGAGGTGGAAGTCGAGGTGACGTTCTCGATCTCCGCCGACGGCTTGGTCAGTGTCTCGGCCAAGGACCTCGAGACCGGACGCGAGCAGAGCATCACGGTCACCGCGACCTCGGGCCTGACCGAAGAAGAGCTCCAGAAGCTCGTCGAAAGCAGCCAGAACTACATGGTTGAGGTCCGCGCTTCGGAGGAGTTCGAGCGGCAGCGTCAGCAGGCCGAACGCTTGATCACCGACGTCCGCGAGTTGTTCCCGCAGGTGCAGGGCATCATGTCCGGGACCAGCTTTGGTCGCGATGCAATTGCCAAGGCTGAAGGCGTGTTGGAACGGGCAGAGCAAGAGATCCGCGCCCAGGACTCCCACAGCCTCGAAGAGGTCATCGAGAGCCTCGAGCGCACGCTCAACATGTTCCGCGGTGTCGTCTCGAAGACGGGCCTGAGCTGAGGCGGAAGCGGGGGGCGGGCGGGTGAGCGAGCGACTGTCTTCGGAGGCGGCCTCGGTGCCAGTCGACCCCCTGCTCGTCGAGCAACTCGCGGAGACGCTCGAAGCGGCGCGCTCCGTCCTGTTCATCACCGGGGCGGGGGTGTCCGCCGATTCCGGGCTGCCCACGTACCGGGGCGTGGGCGGGCTGTACGAATCCGAGACCACGGACGAGGGCGTGCCGATCGAGGCGGCGCTCAGCGGCCAGATGTTGAGCGCCCGGCCTGAGGTCTGTTGGAAGTACATGCTTCAGATCGAGCGAGCGTGTCGGGGGGCGGAGCCCAACCGTGCGCACGACGTCATCTCGGCCCTTCAAGCCCGTAGCGAGCGGGGCTGGCTGCTCACGCAGAACGTGGACGGCTTGCACCGCCGTGCCGGGTCGGATCCGATGATCGAGATCCACGGCAACCTCCAGAAGCTTCACTGTCTGTCCTGTTCGTGGACCTCGCGCGTGACCGACTTCCGGACGCTCGAGCCCGAGCTGGGCACCCGGCACGCGCCGAGCGTGCCGCGCTGTCCAAAGTGTGGCTCGCTCATCCGCCCCGAGGTGGTGTTGTTCGGCGAGATGTTGCCTGCGGGCGCCGTCGCGGCTCTCGAACGTGAGTTGCTCGCCGGCTTCGATGCCGTCGTCTCGATCGGCACCACGAGTGCCTTCCCGTACATCGCCGCTCCGGTGATGATCGCGAAGCAGGCGGGCAAGGTCACGGTCGAGATCAACCCCGGGACGACGGATGTCTCCTCGGTCGTCGACCTGCGGATTCAAGCCACCGCGGCGGCCACGTTCCATGCGCTGGCCGAGGTGTTGGCGCTGTGACTTCCCAGGAGCGATCCGACGAAGTGCTGATGGCGGCCTACCGAGCCGGGGACCGTGCTGCGTTCGATGCTCTCTTCTCTCGGTATGCGCCACGGCTTCGGCAGACGCTGAGCCGGCGGATCAACCGACGCGACGACGTCGCAGATCTAGTCCAGCAGACCTTCCTCCAGCTGCATCGGGCCCGGGCTGACTTTCGGGAAGGCGCGAAATTGCGACCCTGGCTGTACACAATCGCGCTCAATCTCGCGCGTCAGTACTTCCGGCGCAAAGGACGTCGCCCGGAAACGGGGCTTGGCGAGGTCGAACCCGCGGAGCGTGGTCAGGAGGGCGACCCGGAGCGCCCCGCCGTGGCGCGGGAGCTGCACGAGGCATTGGCAGCCCTTCCCGCCGCGCAGCGCGAGGTGATCGAGCTGCATTGGTTTGAGGGACTGCCGTTCAAAGAGGTCGCACAGGTCGTGGGGGCGAGCGAATCCGCGGTGAAGGTGCGTGCGCACCGCGGCTACGAGAAGCTCCGCGCGCGACTCGTGGATCCGGCTGTAACCAAAGCCGGTGCTCGGGGCTATGGAAGGACGACGCAATGAACGACGCGTTCGAACACGAAGGGGTCCCGGCCGACCTCGCCGACGCCTTCGGCCAAGCAGGATCCCAGCCGCAGGTGGGAGGGCTCCCTGCATCCTCTGACCCCGCCGCCGGGCTCCCCGATCTCCACGCTCTGCTGGACGCCGAAGGCCCGCTCGACCGTGTCGCCAGCCTGTCGACCCGCGTTCGCTGGGCGCTCGCCGGATCGTTGCTGCTCGGCCTGGTGACGATCGTGTTGGTCGCGACTCGACGAGCCGACCTCGCCGTCTACCCGCGCGGCCGAATGGCCCTGGACCTGCTGGTGCTGCTGGGTCCGCTGCTGCTCGCCCTGCAGGTGTCCCTGCGTCCGCTGTCGCGGGCGGCTGTGCCGACGTCACGCCGGTTCATCGCGATCGCAGCCGGTCTGATCGGCGTTGGCATCCTCATGGCGTTGCCGGTGGCGCACTCGCTGCACCCCGCATCGCTCGAAGGGACCGGCGAGACGTTCTTCAAGCGGGCCGGTGGGTGCTTCGGGTTCGGCCTGAGCTTCGCCGCGCTGGCGACGGTGGGGATGGGGCTCCTCAGCCGCAACGGGACGAAGCGTTGGCTGCCCGGCGCGCTCGGGGTCTGGGCCGCGGGCTTGATCGGCTTTGTGTCGCTGTACTTCCACTGCCCGATTACGCATCCCGAGCACCTGTGGGCCGGACACGCCACGGTCGCGCTCCCCGTGCTCGCCGTTTTGTGGGCCGTGCGTCGTCGTCTCGACGGCTAAGGGGGTGTCCTCAATTCGGTGAAACGCCCACAGCGGCGCCCACAGAGCCCATGCCGTCGTTCCTCATCGGTTGCTTGTGCTCGCTCGCACTCGATCCGCCCACGTCCTGAACCGACCCGAGGTCTCGCTCAGATACCGAGCCGGACGCCGTGGTTTCGGCACTCCGCCCGGAGTCCTCGGCGGTTGGAAACCGAGAGCTGATTGAAGGCTGACTTCGCCTGCGATTCCCCGCCAAAGCGGCACGCCGCCTTCGCCATGACGATGAGTGCGGCAGACGTCCGCTTGGCGCTGCGGCTCTTCGAGGCCAGGGAGTACGCTTTGCGAGCTTGCCCCGCTGCGAGCGCCTTGCGGGCGCTGGCGAGCAACGCGGCCGCGTCTTCGGGTGGTTTCGCCGGAGCCGCGGGGCTCGGGCGGGGGTTGCTTTCCACGGGCTGCTTGGACTTCCGCTTCCGCTTCCCGCCTCGATTTGACTTCGGCTTGGGTTGAGCGGCTACGCTGACGTCCTCGACGCCCTGCGCCGGGTCGTCCGCCAGGGGCGCTTCGTCGACAAGCTCGCTGGACCCGACATCGAGGGCCGCGGCGAGCTCACCACCGACATCGGTTGCGTCTTCGGGTTCGACCCAAGCACCCCCGAGGTCCACAGGCGTTTCGATCGCAGGGGGCGGGAGGTCCGGTGAGGCGACGACGGCAGCAACCGCAACATCCGCAACATCCGCAGCATCGCCCACCTGCTTGTCCGCCCCGGCCACCACGGCGGTCGCCGATGCCTCTTTGGGTTCGTCGCTGTCTCCGCCGGAGAAGGCGATGAACAAGACGCCGAGCACTGCGACCGCTGCAACGGCGAACCACAGCATGCCGCGCCGCTTTCGATCTTGCGGTTGCGCCTGGGGCTCGGGGGCGAGGCTCGGGGCAGGAAGCGTGGACACCGAGGTCGCGGCAGCGGCAATCGGGTCGGGGGTCAGCAACACAGAGCTGTTGTTGGCGGGGTCCCCCTCGGTCAGGGCTGCGACCGCGCTGGCAATCAAGATGTCGGTATCTTCGGCGTCGGTCTGTTCTGGAATCCCCGGGGCCCGCATCCCGGAGGGGAGTCCACTGGCCGAGGGCCGCTTCGGAGCGCCTCGGGTGCGCTGACCCCTGGGCGCAAGCGGCTGCACCCGCTTGCCGTCAGACTTGGGCGGCGGCAGCACCCCGCGACGGGCCGGGTGGGTCTCCGGCACGGGTGGCATCGCGGGCCTGGCGGCTGCATCAATATCCAAGTCGATGTCGGCGGTGAGCTCGGCGGGGGACTCGAGATCGGGACTCGGGTCGTCCTCGAGCTGCCCGGTCGGCTCGGGCGTGGGCTCGAACGCGGGCTCCTCCATGAAGCTGAGCTTGGGAGGGGGTGGGACGCGAGGAGCCCCGGAGCCAGAGCCGGGGCGTTTTGGAGGACCATCCGACGCCATCGTGGAAGATCAGGGTACGCGGCACGTGTCCCCGTTGCCAGGCTGTTCGCCGCAGGGTCGCTGTGCGACGCAATGGTGCGCTTCGCTACGCAAGTCTCGGTGGGGCCCGGTCCTCCCGCGGCTATGCTTCCGGCGATGTCTCTTCCGATCGGGCTCCTGACCTCTGGCGGTGACGCTCCGGGGATGAATGCGGTGCTCCGCGTCATGACGAAGCTGGCTGTGAGTCGGGGTGTGCCTGTCGTCGGTGTGGAGAACGGCTACAGCGGACTGCTCGAGGGCCGGATGCGGGCGCTGACGGAGGCCTCGGACGGAGGTGGCCTCGGGGTGGATTCGGACGTCGACCTGCTGGGTGCGGTCGGTGGCACCATCCTCGGTTCGGCTCGGGAGCCACGCTTCCTGACCGCGCAAGGGCGCGCGCCCGCGGTCGAGGCGCTGAAGGCCTTGCGCGGCCTGGTCGTCGTCGGAGGAAACGGCTCGCTTCGTGGCGCACATGCGCTCGCTACCGAATCGGGCACCCCGGTCGTCGGTGTCCCGGCCTCGATCGACCACGACGTCGGCTGCACGGGCTTGTCGATCGGCGTAGACACGGCGCTCAACACGATCGTGAGCAGCTGTGACCGAATCTGCGACACCGCGCGGGCGCACCACCGAGCCTTCGTGGTCGAGGTCATGGGGCGGGACTGCGGGTACCTCGCGATGGCGGCGGCAGTCGCCATGGGAGCCGAGGCCGTCTTGTTTCGCGAGCAGGGGCGGGACGAAGAGTCCCTCGTGGTCGCGGTGGAGTCCGCGATCCGACAAGCATTCTCAGAACGCGGCAAACGACGCGTGTTGATTCTCAAGGCAGAAGGGGTCAAGACCCCGTGCACGCGGCTGGTCCGCCTTGTCGCAGACAGGCTGTCGGACCTGCGCGATGTCGACGTGCGGGCAACGGTTCTCGGTCACCTCGTTCGCGGCGGCGCACCGTCGTTTCGCGACCGGATGGTGGCCGGGCGACTCGGGATGGTCGCGGTGGAGTCGGTCCTGCGCGGACACACCGACACCATGGTCGCTTGGCAGCCGCTGGTCGCGGGTGGAGAGAAGACCTCCGACCCTTCGGTGTTTCGGTTCCCGCTCGAGCAGGTCCTCGCCGAGAGCGACGCGCTGGTCGACGGCACGAGCCCGATCACCCAACGGCGGGTTTCGATGATGGATGCGATCGAAGGTGTGCTCGGTGTCTGACGTTCCCGCGAGCGTCAGCCGGGCTTGTTGCTGTCTCTTATACACATCTCCGAGCCCACGAGACCTCTCTACATCTCG
>OJGU01000536.1_pt1 | contig 21154 bp, 9 predicted proteins | sample 1594741 | NCBI WGS metagenome assembly OJGU01 (sample SAMN05416841, study PRJEB24817) | seawater metagenome | isolation source: Sea water | place: Canada:Atlantic | collected 2013-07
GAGATGTAGAGAGGTCTCGTGGGCTCGGAGATGTGTATAAGAGACAGGGTCGAGCATGCGGCCCGACTGCTCACCGCGTTCTGTGGCGAGGCAGGCCTCGGCGGCTGCATCCGCCCACTGCTTGGAGAACGCGTCCAGGGTTCGCGTGGCGGAGTCGAACGAGGACTGCGCGTAGGGCACTCCGGTGGCGGTGAACGCGGAGAGGACTCGGCGTTTGTCCGTGTCGCTGTAGACGTCCGCAACGCGCGCGTCGAAGGACGTGCACGGGCGCGGTGGTGGATCGGCGAGCACGACGGCTGCCGCTCCGACCGCGAGTCCGGCAACCCCGCCCAACATCCACGTGCGGCGACTTCGCACGGGCGGGGTGAGGGCGCGAACAAACGCGCGCATGGACGGGAAGCGGCCGGCGGGTCTGGCACTGAGCCCTCGAAGGATGGCGCGATGGACTCGTCGCGGGACCGCGATGGGCGTGGAGGGGACGGAGAGCTCCGCGCGTTTGATCGCCGCACACAGCTCGGCCGGATCGGCGCCCGCGAACGGCCTCGTGCCGTACAGCGCCTCGAACAACGAGACCGCGAACGAGTACTGGTCGGAGCGGTGGTCGGTCGGGTGACCGACGTGTTGCTCGATGGGCATGTATGCCGGCGTGCCCATGACGACTCCGGTCTGGGTTAGCCGGGCGGAGGCCGGGATATGGGAGGAGGACGGCGGAAGGACCGGCACTTCGCTGAGCTGCTCGAGCGCCAGTCCGAAGTCCGTCACGTGTCCGCGGCCATCGGGACCAATCAGCACGTTGTCGGGTTTGAAGTCGCGGTGCACGATCCCGCTGTCGTGGGCGGCCTGGAGTCCTCGGCCTGCGTCCCGAAACACCGCGACGATCTCGTTGGGCGTGCGTGGGGCCGCCGCGAGCCATCGCCTCAGGTTGGGTCCATCGACGATCTCCATGGCCATGAAGACGTGGCCACGGATCTCGCCCACGTCGTAGACGGAGACGACAGAGCGGTGGGATAGCTTCGCCAGAGCTTGGGCCTCACGGAGCAGGCGAGCGTGGTTGGCTCGGTCGTCCGATTCGTCGGGATGTAGGAGTTTGAGGGCGACCCGGCGGTCGAGCCTGGAGTCGTAGGCCGCGAGGACGACCCCCATACCCCCGGCGCCCAGCGGGTCGAGCACGACGTACCGCCCCAGAGCTTCGCCGCGCCGGAAGGGGGCTTGAAACTCGGTGGCGTCACCGGCCCCATCGGCAACCGTGGGAAGCCCGTCGGGCTGGGTGCGGGCATCCGCATCCGACGCAATGGTGTCCTGACCCCCGTTCACGGCTCCGCACCAATCTCGTCCTCGTGCGCCTCGATCCACGCGCGGACTTCCGTGCGGTGGCGGGCGTTGGGGGGCGCTTGCTCGTAGTCCGCCAGGGCGGAGCGGGCCAGCTCGAGCGCTCGGGTGCGGTCGCTGTGCGAGGCGCCGTCGGTCTCCCAGAGGATCCGCGCGAGTACGAAAGAGCTCAGGGCTCGATCGGCAGGGATCGTCGTCTTGGACTCGCGGGCGCGCTCGATCAGGCGCTTTGCGGTGGCATGGTTGCCGGCCTCGAGCTCGACGTTGGCGAGGATCATCCGCGCGTCGGAGGGCCGATAGTGCAGGTCTCCGTACTGTTTCTCGAGGATTTTCAGGCCCTTGCTGGCGTGGGTTCGGGCCGCTTCGATGTTGCCCTCCCTCAGCTCGAGAGACGCTCTGATCTGGACCTCGAGCGCCTGAATCTCGGTCTCCTCGTAGTGTTCTTCCTCGACCAGCAGCGCGAGCTCGTCCAGCCGTCGACGGAGCTCTCCATCGCGACCCTCGACAGCCAGCAGGCTGCACATGTTGATCAGGACCTGCGCCCTTCCCGGGGCGTACTTGCGAGGCCCGTTGAAGATCTCGTACGCCTGCGTCAGTTTGGCCAACGCTTGATCGACTCTCCCGAGCTCCCGGGTGGAGATGGCGGCGTTGGTGAGCATGGCTCCGTAGCGGAGAGAATCACGGCCGTGGTGAAGCTCGGTGACTCTCAGAGCTTCCTCCGCATGTGTGAAGGCTGCGGCGTAGTCGCCTCGGAGCGCCGCGCGTTCGCTCAGTCTTGTCTCGATCGTCGCGATGACAGGAGCGTCGTCGTCGAGTTGGGCGATGAGCGCTCGGGCTTCCTCGACTTCCGCGGTACCGGCATCTTGGCCGTCTCTGCGGACCAGGGCCTCTGCGTGCGACAGGAGCAGTTCTGCCCGCGCTCTGGCAGGAAAGGCCCCGTCATTTTCGGTCAACTCGAGTGCGTGTTGGGTGCGGGCGATGGCATCGTCATGGCGACCCGCTTCGGAGTACACGGCAGCCGACGTCGCAGCCGCGGTCGCTTGCAGCCGGCTCGACCCCGCAGCGCGGCCTAGCGCAGTCGCGGACTCGAACCACCGGATCGACGCCTCGAACTCCTTCTTGCCGGAGTGCCATGAGCCCAACGCGGTTGCCGTGCGTGAGGCCTGGGAGTCGAGTCCATGCTCCAGCGCGAGCAGGTGTGCCTGCGTGAGGACCTCGGGGCTCTTCTTGTCGCGGCGCTCGAGCAGCAGACGGCCCTGCCACGTCCGGTGCAGCGTCTGCACGAACGGGTAGGTGCTGCCCTCCAGCTCTTCGGTGTGCGCGTCGAGGAGCGTCTGCGCTTCTTCCAGCCGGTCGGCGATGACGAGCACGCGGATGCGATCCACGATGGGCAGCAGCGTCTCGGCATCGCGAGTCTGTTGTGGGGTGGCCGGGAGAATCGCGAGCTTGGGGAGGGCTTCGAGGTCTTCACACAAGGCCAGGTCCGGGAGACCCGAGGCGATCCTCGCGGACTGCCGAACCTCGTTCGGTTCGACGCTCGAGAGAATCTCGACGGTCGCGGACAGGGCGAGGAGTCCCCGGTCCAAGCACAGCATTCTGAGGTCGAGCATCTCGCCGGACTGCTCCCCTCGGTCGGTTGCGAGGCATGCCGACTTTGCCGATGCCGCCCACCGCGTCGCGAACATGTCGAGCGCGGCGGCCGTCGCGTCCGATGAAGTCTTGGCGTAGGGCAACCCAGTCGCTGCAAAGGCGGAGAGGAGCTGTTGTCGCTGCTGCGGTCCGTAGACGTCGGACACGCGGTCCCCAACCGATGCGCAGGGACGATCCGAGGGGTCGCGAAGCCCGACGACCGCGGCACCGATGGCGAGGCCCCCCACGCTGCCCAAGATCCACGTGCGACTGCTGCGAGTGGGGGGCGCGAGTGCGCGAAGCAGGGCCCGCATCGATGGAAAGCGGTCCTCGGCTTTGGCGGAGAGCCCCCGCACGAGGGCGCGCCGGACCCTGCGAGGGACAGCGCTGGGAGATGCCGGAAGGTTGGCCCGCCCGATCGATAGGCAGAGCTCGTTGGCGTTGGCGCCGGAGAATGGACGCAGCCCATGAAGCGCCTCGAAGAGGGAGACGCAGAACGAGAACTGGTCGGAGCGGTGGTCGGTCGTGAGGCCGGCATGCTGCTCGATCGGCATGTAGGCGGGGGTGCCCATCACGGCACCGGTCTCGGTCAGCCGCGGGGACGCGGAGCGGGACGAAGTGCCAGGACGCGAGGCTTCGGGGGCGATGTTGGCCTCGAGGGCCAGGCCAAAGTCGGTGACGTAGGCTTTGCCGTCAGCCCCGATCAGGATGTTGTCTGGCTTGAAGTCGCGGTGGACGATACCGGCGTCGTGGGCTGCTCGCAGGCCTTTCCCCGCACCTCGAAAGACCTTGAGCACTTGAGCGGGAGTCCGCTCTTCTTCCCGAAGCCACTGCCTCAGGTTCGGCCCGTCGATGAATTCCATCGCGATGAAGACTTGGCCTCGGAGCTCGCCGACGTCGTAGACCGACACCACCCGTGGGTGGGAGAGCTTGGCCAGCGCCTGGGCCTCCCGAAGCAGGCGGGCATGGTTCTCCGGGTCGCTCGAAGTGTGCGCGTGCAGCAGCTTGAGGGCGACCCGTCGGTCCAGCGTGGTGTCGTACGCGGCCAGAACGATGCCCATGCCGCCGGCGCCCAAGGTATCGATCACGACGTACCGCCCCAACGACTCACCCCGCTCAAAGGGAGCGCGCGGCTCGGGGGAGTCCAAGTCGCCGGCCAGCGTCACCTCCGCATCGGTGCGCGTCGCTTGCTCGGGGCCCTCGTAGCCGTAGGTCTTCATCGCTGCCGCCCTTCAGCCGGGGCTGAACCCCCGATCGTGCTCGTCGAGCCATTCGAGGATCTCGTTGTGGGTGCCCTCGAGATCGGTCGCCTTGGCGATCTCCTTCTCGGCGGCCCGGGCTAGCGACAAGCCTTCGCGACGTTCCTGCGCGGTCGATGCTGGGTCTTCGACGAGGGCACGCGCAAGGTAGAAGCGAAATGCAGCCTCTTCCGAGAACAGGTCGTGCCCGATCTCGATGGCGTGCCGCATGGACGCCCGCGCGGACTGGAAGTCCTGTTGGCCCAAGGCGATGCGTCCCAACACGTTGTACGTGACGCCGGTCTCCATGTGCTCTTCACCGTGCACGAGGACTCCTGCGGTCAGGGCTGCCTCGGCGTACTTCTTCGCCTTCGGGAACTGCTCGGCCTCGATGGCGACCAGCGCGAGATTTCGGTTGAGCGTGACGGACATCGCGTCTGGCCCGTCCGCATTGGCCTGTGCGATCCGTAGTGCGCCCAAGAACGCAGCCTCGGCGTTGTCCCACTCCTCGAGCTCGGTGAAGATGATGGCCCGGTTGTTCATCACCGCAGCGCGCACGGGGTGGGTCTCTCCCTGCTCGCGGGCGAAGACTTCGTTGACGCGCGCCAACATGTCGAGGGACTCTTGTTTGCGCCCCAGCGACCCCGCGATCGTTGCGAGGTTGGCGAGCTCGTAGGCCTCGTCCAGGCTGCCTTCACCGTAGGCCGCGCGTGCCTGCTCGAGGGCAGCGCTCGCGTGGACGAAGGCATCGTCGTAGTCGCCGAGCTCCCGGGCGACGCCGGCCTGTTCGCTATAGATTCTGACGAGGACCGGGTGGGTCGAGCCGAGCTCGGACAGGACAAAATCCCGTGCCTCGAGCAACATCGGAAGTGCCGCCTTGGGTCCGTCACGGTATCGGAGGGTGTTCGCCAAAGCGACGTAGGCCTCGGCGACGATGAGGGGGCGCGGGGCGTTGGGGGTTTGCGCCAACGTCAATCCCGCGCGGGCGGCCTCTACGGCTTCGTCGTATCGAGACTGCCGCCCCCGCAGCGCTGCGAGGTTGCCCGCCACGGCTGCCTGTACGTGCGCCGACCCGGATGCCTTGGCAAGCGCACCTGCGACACCGAGGTAGTGGTCGGCCTGCTCGAAGTCGACTTGGAACTCCGAGTAGTAGAAACCGAGCGAACTCGCTGCCTTGGCGGCGAGCCCGTCCATGCCGTGTTCCAGGGCGACGAGGTAGGCGCGCTTGAAGTGCGTGATCGCTTCGGGCGCCTTGTTGTCGGTCCCGACCAGCCGCCCACGTACCCAGGCCGCGAGGGCGACGACGGGGGGAAACGAGCTGTCGGCCAGGCGGGTCTCGTAGTCCGCGTACAGCATCTTGGCGTCCTCTTTGTTGCCCGCGCTGCGCATCGCCTCGATCCGGTCGAGCACGGCGAACAGCCGCTCGGACTCGGCGGCTTCCTCCGCATCCCGAGGGAGGACAGCGGTGCGCTGCAGCGCCTCGAGGTCGCCACACAGCTCGAGTTCGGCTTGGCTCGAAGCCAAGGCGACGCCGTGGTGGACCACCTCCGGGTTGGCCTCGCGCAGGACGTCAACCGTCGCGCTGAGCCCCGAGCGGGCACGGCCGAGGCAGTTCATGCGCAGGTCGAGCATGTGGTCGGACTGCTCGCCCCGTTCGGTCGCGAGACAGGCGTCCTTCGCCGCGGCGGCCCAGGCTTGGGTGAAGGTGTCGAGCGTGCGTGATGTTGCTTCGAAGGACGGCCCGGCATAGGCCAGCTTCGTGGCTTCGAACGCGGCTTGAATCGCGGACTCCTGTTCGTTGCCGTAGACCTCCCCGATGGAGCTCTCGAATGACGAGCACGGGCGCTTCGGCGGCTCGGCGACGGCGACGACACCGGCTCCGACAGCGAGGCCTCCGAGTCCGCCGAGAATCCAGGTCCGGCGGTTTCGCGTCGGTGGCGTGAGCGCGCGGAGCAATGCGCGCATCGAAGGATGACGCCCGTCCGGCTTGACCGCGAGTCCCTTGACGATCGCGCGATGGACTCGACGCGGGACGGAGACGCCGGGCGGGGGCGGGGGAATCTCGGCCCGCTTGATCGACAGGCACAGTTCGGTCCCGTTGGTCCCGGAGAACGGCCGGACTCCGTACAGTGCTTCGTAGAACGAAACGCAGAACGAGAACTGATCCGAGCGATGATCGGTGGGCTTCCCGGCGTGCTGCTCGACGGGCATGTATGCGGGGGTGCCCATGACCATGCCGGTCTCGGTCAGACGCGACGAACTCGACCGCGACCCAGACTGTGAGGAGGACGAAAGGCTCGGGACGACCTCATAGGACTCGAGAGCCAGTCCGAAGTCGGTGACATGCGCCCGGCCCTTGGGATCGATGAGAACGTTGTCTGGCTTGAAGTCCCGGTGAACGATGCCGGCGTCGTGTGCCGCGATCAGCCCGCGGGCAGCGTCGCGGAATACGGAGATCACCTCGGCGGTGCTGCGCTCCGCATCGTGGGACCAGCGGCGCAGGTTCGGGCCGTCGATGAACTCCATCGCGATGAAAACCTGCCCGCGGATCTCGCCGACGTCGTAGACGGCGACCACGCCCGGGTGGGAGAGCTTCGCAAGCGCCTGCGCCTCCCGGATCAGCCGTGCGTGGTTCTCCGGGTCGGTGGAGGTGTGGGGGTGTAGAAGCTTGAGCGCGACTCGCCGGTCGAGTTTGGAGTCGTACGCGGACAGGACGATGCCCATGCCGCCCGAGCCGAGGGTGTCGAGCGCCACGTAGCGACCGAGGGTCTCGCCGCGCTCGAACGGCGATACGGCCTGGGAAGGACCCGACTCGCCGTCCGCGAGCGTGACCTCGACGTCCGCGTGGGTGTCGATGCCGCCCCGGTCGGCTCCGTAGTGTTGCGTCGAATGCACCCCCGCGAACGATATCCCTTCACCCGTGCCGTAGCTGGAGTGAAAGACGGGGTGTGGGTCTAGGTATTCAAAGCTCGGCTTCCCACGTGACCAGATCGCCTGCAATCGCCTCTCCGGCCTCCTGCGTGAGCAAATCGAGCGTCGGGGTGGAACCGCGCAGGTACACGTTGAAGAAGCCGATCCCGTAGTGGCGGATCGCGGCGCCCGCGATCTCGGGGTCCGTATTCTCCTTGGTGCAGCCGTCCTCGAGCGCTGAGGACACCCCGAGTTCGGCGACGGCCTCGATGTCCGCGATGTTGAGGCTGCACATGTCGCTGAACGTGAAGTGTCCGGCGTTGCTCAAGGTCATCCGCGAGCGAGGCTCGGAGGCCGCCTCCCAGACCGTGTCCGCGTTGGTTTCGGCGGGAAGGGTGAGGTCGGTGCCGCCGACCTGAAGCTGGATCGGGGTCGTGAAGTCGGCCAGCGGGGTCGAGATCGCGAGCCAGTTGAGCTCCATGCTCGGGGGCGCCTGAGCGACGACCGCATCGACGTCCGCGCCTTGTCCCATCCAGCGCAGGGACGTGAGCGCACCGAAGGAGTGTCCGGTCACGCCGACATGCTCGAAGTCCATGATCTCGGACAGAGGGTCCCCGGCCTCGAGGAGCTCGAGTTCTTCGCGCACGAACGAGAGGTCGAGCGGGCGGTTTCCGAGGCTCTCGGCGAGGTCCGCGGTGGTGAGGTCGCCGGTGACGATGATGTCGCTGAGCGTGTTGCCGATGTGGTCGGGGGAGACCACCACGTAGCCGTGGCTCGCCATGTCCACGGTGTAGTAGGTGGACTGCATGCGAATGCCGCCCGAGCCGTGGCTGAAGAACACAACGGGGTAGGGGCCGTCGTCGCTGCGCATGGGCGCGTCTCGAACGGCCGTCGTGACGATCTGCGAGGTGATGTCGTTGCCCAACACTTCGATGGCGTCGGGTCGGAAGATGTCCTCGGGGGCGTAGGTGACGGTGTCCATGCCGATGGCGTCGTCGGTGGCCGGGTACCAGATCTCGGTGACCAGGGTCCGTCCGTCCTCGCGCGTGGGGTCGACGAACTCCACCGTCATGACGCCGACCTGATAGGGCCCGGGCGCGGCGGGGTCGATGGCGTTGTCCGGTCCCGAGGGTTGCGGCCCGTCGTCGGAGTCCGATCCGGTGCTGCTCTCGTCCGCGCTTCCACTGTCGGTCTCCACGACGCCGGTGGAGGCCGCGGGTCCGGTCGTGGCGGGCATCCCGGTGGAACCGGCTTCGGTTCCGCCTTCGTTCATCGTCTCGCTCGCTTCGCTGTCGTCGCTGCACGCCGGAGCGCCGATGAGCGCGAGAAGGAGAAGCGCCGAAGTCGAGTTCAATCCAAGCCGAGCCATCACCGCGCGAGACTAGCAGGCGGCACGAGGTGCCCAAACTCGGGTACGCTCGGCGGCGATGGCGACCACAGTCGAGCTCGACGCGACGATCGTGGTGCGGGAGATGAGCAGCGGTGGCGTCTACGCCTACCCGTGGAGCGACCCGAAGCTGGCCAGCCGCGCGACCTCGGTGGAGGCGGCGCTGGAGCAGCAGGAGCGTTTCCTCACCCGTTACCTGGAGAAGGCCCCTGCGTCCACGCTGGCAGGGTTTTCGTTGTCCGCCGACGCGACGATGCTGGAGGTCCCGGTGGTGCTCAGCCGCTCCGATCTGCCGCGGAGAATCGCCGTCACCGAACCCGTCACCGTCGCGTGCGTGGTCGTCCCGCAGGACCGCGCGTTCTGGGTCCAGATCCTTCCGCTCGAGACGTTCGCGTACGTCGAGCAGGCTGACGATCTCCATCGCATCGTGGTGGAGGCGGCACAGAAGGCGGCCAAGGTCCAAGATCTGTCGGCCGCCGAGCTATTCGCTCGGTTGCCGGCCGCACGGCACGGACTGCATCAACTCAAGCTGTTGGTCAGTCGGGAAGATGCCGCCGACGCGGGCGCGCGCGCATCGGCCCGGCGCAAGCGAGCCAAGAGCCGGGAGCGCACAGCAGGGGAGAAGCTGCTCGCAGAGATCGGGACCTCGCTGCGAGCGTTGCACGGCAAAGGACGCCAGCCCGAGGTCCTTGGTCGCACCGACGAGATCGACGTCCTGTCCGGCCTGCTCGGAGGTGGCGAACGGCTCAGTGTGCTGCTGGTGGGGCGCGAGTTGGCCGGGAAGTCGGCGCTGATGCACGGGTTGGTCTCGCGTGCCGTACACGGGAGCGGCCCCGATCCGCTCGGCGGCCGGATGGTCATCGCGACTTCCGGGGCACAACTCGTCGCGGGTCAGTCCGGGTTCGGCGAGCTCGAGCAGCGGGTCGCGGACGTGATGAAGGCGGCCGAGGACCTCGATGCGATCGTCTACTTCGACAACCTCGGTGACTTGCTCTCGGGTCGGCCTGGGGAGATCGGCGACATGGTGTCCGGGATGCTGCCGTACATCACGCAGGACCGGGTGCGGGTGGTCGGCGAGCTCACCCCCGAGCAGGTCTCGCACTACGAAAAAATGCACGTTGGGTTCTTCGCGGCGCTGTCGCGGGTCACGGTGGAGCCGCTGAGCAAGGACGCCACCGGGCCCGTGCTCGAGGCTCGGGCCGCGCATGCGCGCACGCATGAGCCGCATCGTGCATCGCTTTCGAAGTCGGCCCTGACTCCGCTGCTCGATCTTTGCGACCGCTACCTCGCCTACGAGGCCTTTCCCGGCAAAGCGATTCGTCTTCATGACGAACTGCGGGCGATCCATGAGGCCGAGGTGACCGGGGATGGGTCACCCAAGCCCATCGGACCCGCGCAGGTGTATCAGGCGTTCTCGGCCCGGTCCGGAATCCCACTGTTCCTGCTCAAGGAGGACCGCGCGGTGAAGCTGGAGGAGGTCGAGCGCTTCTTCGCCCGCCGGGTGATTGGACAGCAAGAGGCGGTGCGCCGGGTCGCCGAGACCGTGTGCATGGTGAAGGCGAACCTGCAGCCCCCGGGGAAGCCGCTGGCCAACTTCCTGTTCATCGGACCGACCGGGGTCGGCAAGACCGAAGTCGCCAAGACCCTGGCGCAGTTCCTGTTCGGGAGTGGAGATCGGATGGTCCGCTTCGACATGTCCGAGTACATGGACCCGCTCGCGGCCGATCGGCTCATCCGCGGGACGCTGCGCGAAGAGGGCGAGCTGACCCGCCGCGTTCGGCAGCAGCCGTTTTGCGTGATTCTCCTCGACGAGATCGAAAAGGCCCACAGCGCCGTGTTCGATCTGCTGCTGCAGGTGTGCGGCGAAGGTCGGCTCTCGGATGCGCGCGGCCGGACCACCTGGTTCAACAACGCGATCATCATCATGACCAGCAACCTGGGCGCGGCCTTTCGGCGGCCCGATGCCGGGTTCGGATCCACCGCGACCGATGAGCCCCAAGCGATCGCCGCCTACTACCTCGAGCAAGTCGACAAACACTTTCGGCCCGAGTTTGTCGGTCGAATCGATCGCGTGATCCCGTTTTCGGCGCTGCAGCGAAGCGAGGTCTCGGCGGTGGCCGAAGTCGCGATGCGAAAGGTCGTCGAGCGCGACGGCTTGTTGGGGCGAGCGACCACCCTGCAGGTCTCCGGGCAGGCACTCGATGGCTTGGCCGAAGCCGGGTATTCGGCGGCCTATGGAGCCCGCGCGCTCCGGCGGCATCTCGAATCCGCCCTGGTCGGTCCGGTGTCCGCTGTGATGGCGACCCACGCCGAAGTTCTGGATGGCGCCGTACTCTCTGTTTCGCGGCCCGGCGACGAGCCTGCGGAACTGGGGGAAGGGTTCACCCGCGAGGCGCTCGAAGAGTCGAAGGACCTGTCGATCTCCGTCATGCGCCCGCTGGGTGCGCAACGACGACAAGGCGTGCACCAACTCGCCTCTGTCGCTGCGTTGCGCCGTACGGCCGACCGGTGCATGTACGGACCCAGCGTCCAAACGATTCGCGAACGCATCAACTACCTGATCGCCGACCTCGCCGGCGCCAAGCCGGGGGACATCACCGGAGCCGCGGGCCGGACCGCAGCCGAACTCGGGCTGTTGCAAGGCGTGATGGGTGAGGCGACGGAACACGCAGACGCCATTGCCGACGCCGAAGAACTCGCGATGGCGGCCGTTCTGGAGGGGGCGGATGCGGACCTTTTCGCCGCCGAAGCGCTCGAGGCGTTTGCCTTGTTCGAACGGGCATTCGTTCGACTGGTGGCCTCGTTTGAAGGCGGTGACAGCATCTGCTTGTTTGCACGCTCGGCCGGCGGGCGTGGGGTTCACGACTTCTTGTCGATCATCGACGCGGCCTCGCGCGCTCGCGGATGGGATGTCACGGTGCATCGCGCCGGGGACCCGGAGTCTGAGGAAGGATGGCCCGCCAAGTCGCGGTACGGGCCTCCGCGTACGCTCGCGTGGTGGCGAGAGCGTCGGGACACCGAGTCCGCGAAGGCGCGTTCTCGGTGGTCGGAGGTCTTGATTCGCGTCCGCGGGACTCTCGCCCAGCAGCTGCTCAGATACGAAGCGGGGGGGTGGCACTTCGAGCGTGCGGACGATGAACGGGTCGATGTGCTGGAGCTGTCGATGATGAGCGACGCCTACGACATCCCGCTCACCATGCTGTGCCCGCCGAAACCGTTCAAGGGGGATGCCTACCTGATCCCGGTGGCTCGCAAGCCCAATGAACTCCTTCGGGAGACGCCTGCCCGAAGCTGGACGGTGCAGGACGGGCGGTGGCATGTGGCGCACGACGAGCCCCGCTGCACGTTCGTGTTCGAGGAGATCGCCGACTACGCCGCCGCCCTGGAACGAGTGCAGTTTGCCGAGCGGGCCGCGGCCGCCCTCGAAGAGGAGCAGGACTGAGATGGAGGTGCGACTCTCGGTGTTTTCTCGGGCGACGGGTCGCCGCGTTCAGTGGACGACGGTCGGCGTCGGTCCGTTTTGCACGACCGTGGTCGCGACCAGCGCTGCCAAGGCCCGGCAGCGGTTGATGGACGGGATGCGCAAGCGGAGCGCCAAGCTGTTCCCGCACGAACTCGAGGCCCTCGAGACGGTTCGAGGACGGCGCCTGCACTCGGTGCGATTGGACCTCTCGATGCGGGACGGGGGCGCGCGCTCGCGGTTCTACGGAACCGTCCCGATCGTCGTCGAGCCCCGGACCCGCGGGGCGGCGGTGCCGGGTCCGATCTACGTGGCGTATCACCCGTTGCGCCCCGACGCGTGGTTTGTCCACGAAGAAGGACGCGAGCTTGCCGATGAAGCCAAAGCGTTCTTCCAAAAGGCGTGGTCGGAGCTCCACGAGGACGAGCTGTCGTCGCTGGAATCCCAGAAGAAGGACAAGCTCGAGCTGGTCGCGTTCTCGGTGTCGCCGAAACCGCTGGACGCCAAACTCGACAAGAAGAAGGACAAGCCTCCAGCGTTGTTGGGCGGAGGTTCCGGGCCGACGGGCGAGGCCCTTCTCGGCCGGCTGGGCTCGTGCGTCACGATGCACTTGGTCGATGGTGTGGCGGACCCCGTCATCCCTCGCGTCCCGATTCGCGACACGTTGGCTCAGCTCGTGTGCGGCCGGCAGAAGAAGCCCGTGCTGCTGGTGGGACCCTCGGGGGCGGGCAAGAGCTGCCTGCTCCAACAACTGGTCGCGGACTTGCTGTGTGCCGACGACTACCCCTCCCATCGGAACCTGGACCGGATCCACAAGGTCTGGAAGATCCGGGGCCAGCGTCTCATCGCTGGCATGTCGTATCTGGGCCAGTGGGAGGAACGGTGCGTCAACATCGTCGAGGCCTGCCGCAAGTATCGCGGCGTGCTGTGGATCGAGGACATCGCCGGGTGGGGCCGCATCGGGCAGACCCGCGGCAGCGATCGGGCGCTTGCGACGTTCTTCCGCGGCCCGATGATGCGCGGCGAACTCATGGCCTTCGCCGAGTGCACACCCGAAGGACTCGCTCAGCTACAGGATGAGGCGCCGGGGTTTGCAGCGGCGTTCACGACCGTGTTCGTCGAGCCGACACCGCGCGACGAGACCCTGCGCATGCTGGTTCAGGAGGCGAGACGATATGAGCGCGAGCGTGGTGTTGCCTTCGATCCCCTGATCTTCCGCATGCTGCACGATCTGGGCGGGAGCCTGGGCGGAGCGGGGGCGCAGCCGGGCAAGGCGTTGGATCTGCTGCGGCAGCTCGCGACGGGCGACACGCAAGGCCCGGTCAACCTGCGGGAGGCCGACGAGGCCCTGAAGCTCGGCAAGAAGATCCTGGCGATCAAGGCATACCGCTCGAAGGTCAGCTGCGGCCTGCTCGAGGCAAAAAAGGCCGTCGAGGCTCGCATGGCCACCGGGCACTGGGGACCCACACCCAAGCGAGGTGGGAGCCGCCCCGCGCCCCCGCGTTCGCTTCTCGATGCGCAACTCGGCAGCATGATGCGGCGCCCCGACGTCGGCGCAGCGGAGGTCATCGGGCACCTCGCGGGCCGCACAGGCATGCCGGCGGTGCTGCTCGATGCCAAGCGTCCGCTCGATCCCGAGTCGGTGTCCCAGCAGCTGCGTTCGCAGATCATGGGGCAGGAAGCCGCCGTGGTCGCGATGCGTGATGTGGTGCTGCGCATCAAGGTCGGGCTCACAGACCCCTGCCGTCCCTTCGGCGTGTTCTTGTTCACCGGACCCACCGGGACGGGAAAAACCGAGATGGCCAAGTGCCTCGCCGACTATCTCTACGGGACGACCGCGCGCCTGCTGCGGTTCGACATGAGCGAGTACGGCACCCCGGACGCGCCCTCGAGATTGATCGGGGACCGCTTCAACCCCGAAGGCACCCTGACCGCCAAGGTTCGCGCCCAGCCGTTCTCGGTGGTGCTGCTCGACGAGATCGAGAAGGCGGACCCTTCGGTGCTCAACCTGATGCTTCAGCTGTTCGACGACGGCCGTCTCACCGATGCAGCCGGGCAACGCGTCGACTTCACGCACACGGTCGTGATCATGACGTCGAACCTGGGCGCAAAGAAGACCCCTTCGGTCGGATTTGGGGGCGAGGGTCCCGATGTCTCCGACGTGGGGGCGGCGGTCCGGGCGTTCTTCCCACCCGAGCTGTTCAACCGCATCGACCACGTCGTCCAGTACAACCCGCTCTCACGCGAGGCGGCTTCGAGCATCGCGCGTCGTGAACTCGACAAGCTCCTCTCGCGCCGAGGCCTGCTCGAGCGCAACGTGTTCGTTCGCTACACGCCCAGCGTCGTGGCCCGGGTCGTGCGGGAGGGGTTTGCAGCCAAAGATGGTGCTCGCTCCCTCAAGCGCTACCTCGAGTCGAACGTCGGCAGCCTTCTGGCGGATTCCCTCGCCGCTGCGGAGGCCTCGGCGATGCGCATGCTGTTGCTGTTCGAGCGGGACGGCGCGCTTGCGCTCCACACCGAGACGCTGGCGGAAGCGGAGGCGTTCGGGTCGAGCAGCCCGCTCGAGGCGGCGCTCACCTTCTCCGGCAAACAGTTGCGCGCCGAGGTCCCCGCTGCGCTGGTGGACGCAGAGCGCCTGACCGAATCCGACGCCCTGGCGCGGCTTCGCAAGACGTTGAGCGACGAGGTCGTGCGCCAGGGGGCCGAGGGGGTGTCCGATGCGGCCGACCTGGAGGCCCTGCAGGCCGAAGTCCGCGGCTTGGCCGACGACCTGCGGATGCAGCTCGAGTACGACCCGATGCTTGCCGGTTCGCGATCGCTCGACGAGCGTGCCGACTACGAAGGCGAGATCGTGGAGCACGAGTCGTTTGCGACGGAGTCCAGACGGGAAGCCTGGGGCGGCATGGAAGTGCAGATCCGGGTGCTGGGGCGCGAGCGTGGCCCTTCGCTGCCGTTGCAGGGACGCCAGGACTTTCTTCGCACGCTGGGCACGCTTCGGTTTCTCGAGCGCGCGGTCGAGCGTGGCGCCGATCCGGCCGCGCACGTGGTTCTATTGGAGCTCACGCGGGTCAGTGGTGTTCACCGGGTGTCTCGGTTTGGCGAGTCGGCCCAGGGCCTGTTCGACTGGTTGCTGCAGGCGTATCGAGGCGGTCGTGGAGAGGTGGAAGCCAGCCTGATCGTCGATGATGCCGGGCGTCGGTACCCGCACCCCGAAGCGGTGGTACCCACGGCACGTCGGGCACTGCTTCGGATCGTGGGCCCGGGCGCCCAGGCGTTCTATGGTCCCGAAGAGGGCTCGCACGTTCGCGATTCGGTCAGCGGCGGCACTGAAGTCGTGCGGGTCCGAGCCTTGCCCGGGTACGGCGCCGGTCTGGGCGAGCACCTCGATGGCCTCGAGGCGGCCCGCAACACATTCTCGACCGCGATCGAAAACGGGGATGCCTCGCCGACCAACCCCGACGCCTTGCTCCCCATTGTGCGGCGCTACACGTTCGACCCGCCCACACCCGGTGCGCTGGCGTGGATCGACGTCGAGGACTACCCGCTGATGTACGCGTATCGAGGGCGGAGCGCGAGCCTGCGCGAGGCTCTGGATACGGTCTGGCTGCTGCGGATGGGTGCGTCGATGAACGCAAAGGAGCAAGATTGATGGCTCGTCCGACCTATCGCGTTCACATGGTCACGCACCACGATGGCAGCCATACGGGGCGGTTGCTCTCCCGCAGCGGCAGCCTGTCTTCGCCGCTGGCCGGGCACGGTCCGACCGAGGAGGTCGTGCTCTCCCAGCTCACGCTGGCGCTCGAAGAGGCGGTCGAGCCCGTGGAAGAGTTCCTGTGGGAGGAGACGCTCAAGGTCCGTCGCGTGAAGGTACAGGTCAACCCGCAGCGGGTGATCAAGAAGCGCACGGTCATCGGCAAGCAGACCATTCCGCTCCAGGTGACCTATGCGTGGACGGAGCAGCAGGGTGGGGGCGCCTTGGTGATGCTCCCCCGCTTCGGCTGGTGGTTCGTGCTCGAGGATGTCGAGATGGCGCCCGCGGTCATTCGGCAAGCGATCGGTCAGTCGATGCTGGGCGAGGAAGCGCGCTCGATGTTCGACTTTCGGGGGCTCACCGATGAACGCATCGTCTCGTGGACGCCGCCGTACGCGAACAGGACTCGAGCCTCGAATGGGTCGGTTGGGTCCGAGGACCAGACCACCCTCGATGCGGTTGCGCAGGACATGACGGCGGCCGAGCGCAAGAGCCGGCGCCGCCCGGTGATCGGCGATGTCGTCGAGCCGCGCTACGTCGAGCTCTTTGTCGGCGAGCACCCGCGCTCGGTCTTGTTGGTCGGACCTCCGGGGGCGGGAAAATCCACCTGGGTTCGGGCGCTGGCTCGGCTCTTGGGGCGCAAAGGGGCGGATGCCCCGCGGATCTGGGCGAGCAGCGCAGAGCGGATTGTCGCGGGGATGAAGTACCTCGGGGAGTGGGAGCAGCGGTGCCTCGACCTGATCGAAGAACTCTCCGCGTCACGGGATGTCCTGTACGTCGACCGGCTGGCTCCGATCTGCGCCACGCAGACCAGCACCTCGATCGCCGACATGCTGTCCGTGTCGATGCGGGTCGGCGAGCTTGTCGTGATCGCGGAATGCAACGTCGAGGAGTATGAGCGCCTCAGCGCCCAACACCCCGCGTTCGTGTCTCAGTTCCTCGTCGTCCGGGTGGAACCGACGACGAGCTCCGTGATGCCACATCGGCTCGCCGAGTATCAGGCTCGGCTCGACGCCGACCGAACCTTTTCCGGTGAGGCGCTGCGTACGATGGTGCAGCTCCTGGAGTTCTTTGCTCGCGATCGCGGATTCCCGGGCAAGGGCTTTCGTTTCCTCGACTGGCTCGCCCAAACGGAACCGAGCGAGGGCCCCCATGAGCTGGACGCCGAGGCGGTCACGGAGGCGTTCGCGCGGTCCACCGGACTGCCGCTCGCGTTGATCTCCGATCGAGAGGTGGCGGGGCGGGAGCAGATCGCCTCGCGCCTTCGAGAAGGCGTTGTCGGTCAGGATGGGGCATGCCACACCGCGGCCGGCGTGTTGACCCGCTTCAAGGCCGGCCTGTGCGATCCGGAGCGACCGATCGGAAGCCTCTTCCTGGTCGGTCCCACGGGCGTCGGCAAGACCGAGCTCGCCAAGCAGCTCGCCCGGGTCATGTTCTCCGACAGCGAGCGCATGGTTCGGCTCGACATGAGCGAGTACATGTTGCCCGGCTCGGGTCAGCGGCTGCTGTCGGTCGGGCAGGGGGTCAAGAGTCTGGTCGAGCAGGTCCGGGCCCAGCCGCTCTCGCTCGTGCTGCTCGACGAGGTTGAAAAGGCGCACCCCGAGGTCTTCGACCTGTTGCTTGCGATGCTCGGCGAAGGGCGTATGACCGACAGTGACGGTCGCCTGGTCGATTTCCGGATGACCTTGGTCGTCATGACGAGCAACCTCGGCGTGCAAAAATCGGCGGCCGCGGGCTTTGGCGCTCCCGACTCCTCCCACGACGCGCTCTTTGGCGCGGTCCGGGCACACTTTCGGCCCGAGTTCTTCAACCGTATCGACAACGTCGTTCCGTTTGGGCGGCTCTCGCGGGCAGACATCCTGCGCGTGGTCGACCTCGAGCTAAACAAGACCGGCAAGCGGCAGGGACTCCGGGACCGCGACTTGACCCTCTCCGTGGACCCGGAGGCTCGGGTTCGACTTGCCGAGCTCGGCTGGCATCCGACGCGAGGTGCCCGTCCGCTCAAGCGGGTCATTGAAGAGCACGTGATGAGTCCGATCGCGGTTCGCCTCGCGGCTGGTTCCGTGCGTGCGCAGACGATTCATGTGGTGGTGCGGGATTCCGCGGCGCATGCGGCGTTGCAGGGGACGGCCGCGTTTGTGGTCATCCTGTAGCTCGGTCGAGGTCACGACCTGGGCAGGGCTCGAAAGCGCCCGTCGTCCGAAGCGTCCAGGGACGACCTTGGTATCCTGGGGGAGATGCGTGCTTGGGCGTGGCTGTTGCTGCCGCTGCTGTGTGGTCCGGGATGCCGTGAATTCGTCGCGGCGGGGCCGGTCGTGGACTCCACGGGCTCGGCCGGGCCGAGGACCTCCGGCGCTCCACAGACCGAGTCGGACTCGACGACGCTCGACTCAGACTCCCCTGCCGGGACAGCGTCCACGACCGCGGGCACCGGGCCGGGTGGGTCCGAGAGCAATGGCGCCGAGTCGGGGCTGGATCCGGGTGGGTCGACGTCCCAAGAACCTTCTTCGACCACCAGCGGTGTGGCGCCGCCCACCACCGGGGACGATTCGTCGACCGGAGAGGTGGTGCGCACCTGCTCGGATCTCGTGCTCCCAGATCTGCCGCCGCCCGTGTGCTCGCTTGAAGCGCTGGACCTCGTAAACCTATCGATCGACAACGACTGCGTTGGGGTCGCGGTCGACGTGTATTGGGTGGACTACAACTGCAACGAGATCTTCTTTGCTCGGGTCGACCCCGGGGGCAGCTGGGGGATCGTCACGTTTCAGACCCATCCGTGGCGGATTCGGAACGTGGATACCGGGGAGCTGATGCGGGAAACCCCGCCCCTGACGATGGACACGTCGCTCGCCGTGCTGCAGCGGTGACGCATTCGCGCGTGCTCGCTACACTCGCGCCGCGATGTCCTGGACCGAGGCAAACATTCCCGACCTAGCCGGCAAGACGATCGTCGTGACCGGAGCCAACAGCGGCCTGGGCCTCGAGACGACGCGCCTGCTCACCGGGCGCGGGGCTCACGTCGTGATGGCGTGCCGGACCGAAGCGAAAGCTGAGACGGCGATCAAACAGGTTCGCGCCGAGCACCCGGAGGCCTCGGTCGAGTTCATCGCACTGGACCTCGCGGACCTGGCTTCGGTTCGCGCGTTTGCGACGTCGTTCCAGGACGCTCACGCGAAGCTCGATGTGTTGGTCAACAACGCCGGGGTGATGGCCTTGCCAAGGAGCGAGACCGCGGACGGGTTCGAGATGCAGCTTGGGACCAACCACTTCGGTCACTTCGCGTTGACCGGTGCCCTGATGCCCCGCCTGCTCGAGACCCCTGCCGCTCGGGTTGTGACGGTCAGTTCGCTGATGCACAAAGTCGGATCGATGCGGTTCGAGGACCTGCATGGCAAACGCGGCTACGACAAGTGGAAGGCCTACTCTCAGAGCAAGCTGGCCAACTTGCTGTTTTGCTACGAGCTCGACCGCCGGCTTCGAAATGTCGACGCCGACGTCCGGTCGGTTGCAGCCCACCCAGGCTACTCCTCCACCAACCTGCAGGGTGTCGGTCCGCGGCTGTCTGGATCCAAACTCGCTGGGCGCTTCTACGAGTTCACCAACCGCCTCGCCGCCCAGCCGGCCCGCATGGGCGCAATGCCCAGCGTCTTCGCAGCGGTGGGGGAGCCCGTCGCCGGTGGGGGGTTCTTTGGGCCCGAAGGACTGGGGCAGGTCCGCGGGTACCCGGTTCGAGTGGAGTCGAATCGCGCCTCTCACGACGAGGTTGCCGCGCAGCGCCTGTGGATGATGTCGATCGAAGCTACGGGCGAGACGTATTCGATGCTGGACGAGTGAAGCGTCCGGGCGCCTCGTCGCTCCAGACCGGCCGCGCTTCGCTGTGTGCCAGTTCATCGACCGCGCGCGCGATCGACCGGACGAGGGGAACCATCGCCTCGAAGTCGACCCGCGAGATCTCGTCGCTGACCGCGTGGTAGTGCTCGTCGAGCGGACCTGCCGCGATCGTATGCGCAACCACGCCTTGCGCGGCAAACGGGAGGTTGTCCGAGCGCTCGAACGCGTTGCCTTCGACGGGGCCGATCGCCTTGCCCGAGACGAACGTGACCTCATCCTTCGCTCCGCCGCGGTCCAACCACTCGTGCAGCGACGAGTACGCATGTCCCGTGACCCACGCCCGCCGGGGATCTGCGGGGTCGGGATGGCCGAGCATCTCCAGGTTGAACATCGCGACGACCTTGCCCAGCTCGAACGGCGGGGCAGCCGCGAACGCGGTTGAACCGAGGAAGTGGTGTTCTTCTCCGCAGAACGCGACGAATGCGAGGCTTCGCCGTGGCTGGGTTGGCGCGCGTGCCAAAGCGTGGGCGAGCGAGAGCACGGCTGCGACTCCGGACGCGTTGTCATTCGCTCCGTTGAAGATGCGGTCGTCGCCTTCTGCGGTCTCGCCGACGTGGTCGTAATGGGCCGTCACCATGATGACCTCGTCGGTCGTTCCCGGCAGCATTCCGAGCACGTTGAAGGCGTCCTCTCCACGCGGCCCGCACGCGACGGCGAGTTTTCGGTGGCCAGAAGGTCCGGAGGAGATGCCGCTGCTGGCGAAGGTCTGCGCGAGGTACTGCGCGGCCTCGTCGAGCTCTGCCGAGGGGGTCGCACGTCCTCGCATCGAGTCTGACGCCAGCCGGGTCACATGTCCGCGAAGTTCCTCGGCGGTGATGCTCTCCAGGGCCGCATCCAGAGATGGCGCGCGCGGAGCGGCCTCGGCGGATTCGGCCGGAGGCCTGCCCGAAGCTTCCGAGGATGCCTCGGAGGCTTCCGCGGGGACGCCGTCGGCGGTGCTCCGACACGCGAAGACCCCCAGGGACAGCATCGCGAGCAGGACGGGAACTCGCATGCCCGCAGGGTAGCAGGTACGATGTTCTTCGATGCGCAGGGGGGTGCTGTGGGGATGTCTTCTGCTCGGGTGTTCGTTCGAGGCGACATCTATTGGGACAGACTCGGCCACCGAGAGCGGACTGGGGGCCGTCACGACATCGAGCACGGGGAGCCCCGGCGTCGGGACACAGGTGGAGACCGGGCCCTCGAGCCTCGCCACCTCCGGCGGTGCGCAGACGCTGTCCGAGTCTGAGGCCGAAGCCGAAGCCGAAGCGGAAGCCGAAGCCGAGTCTGAAGCGGAAGCCGAAGCCGAGTCCGACTCCGACACCAACACGACGACCTCTGGAGATCCGGCTTCAAGCACTGGCGAGGATTCCCAGGGGCTGTCCGACGTGGGCTTGGTCGCTCGCTACTTCCTCGATGAGGCGGCGAGTGGGAGCGCCCCGGCGGTGGCGTTCGACGCCGCCGAAGAGCCGTTCCCTCTGCCACTGGAGTATGTCGAGAACACGATGCACTACGCGTCCGCGTTCGGGCATCGCGGCCTCGCGTTTGATACTGTCTCTTATACACATCTCCGAGCCCAC
>OJGU01000538.1_pt1 | contig 21113 bp, 15 predicted proteins | sample 1594741 | NCBI WGS metagenome assembly OJGU01 (sample SAMN05416841, study PRJEB24817) | seawater metagenome | isolation source: Sea water | place: Canada:Atlantic | collected 2013-07
TGTAGAGAGGTCTCGTGGGCTCGGAGATGTGTATAAGAGACAGCCCCCTTTCGATGCCACGTCACTTTATAGCGAGGCGACTCTCGCTACGCTCCCGAGATGGTAATTCACCAATCACTTTGTTTCAGGAGTCAAACAATGCGAGAGATGTTTCGTCAGTTTTTCAGTGCAATCACTACCCTTTTCCGTGCCTTTGAACGTGGAGCCAACGTAATAGACAACTGTGCGAAATGGGCTGAAATAGAATCCTCAGCCTTCGAACAAGAAGCATCAATAGAGCGTCAGAAACATCTGACCCTATTGCGAGATTGATCACTCTAAACTTGCGAGTTCTAACCTTCGGGTTGGAACTCTTTTTTTGACACATACACTAATGGTTAGTCAGTTCCCAGATAGACCACCATATTTAACAATAGCTTTTCTTTTGCTCGCTACGCTCATGTGATGGGCCTACATGGCTTACATCCATCACAATCTTAGGAGCCTATATGAACACGACTAAATCCGAGTATGAATTCACTGAACACCAGTTCGAGACTATCCGAGAAGCCATCGATATTCTTGAGAATAGCTTCAAACACTCTGAAGCCTTTACAAACTCAGAGAAAGTCCAACAGTTCTGCCAACTTAAAATCGCTCACAGAAAGGATGAGCACTTTGCTTGTATGTTTCTTGATAACCAACACCGGCTTATTGCTTTTGAAGAGCTATTCAATGGCACAATTGACGGAGCTGCAATCTATCCGAGGATAGTGGTTCGTCGTGCACTGGAGCTTAACGCTGCTGCCGTTATATTCACGCACAACCATCCTTCTGGTTTACCTGAGCCCAGCCAAGCCGACATTTCGATCACCACTCGCCTCAGAGAGGCTTTACAGCTCATTGATATCCGAGTCTTAGATCATGTCATCGTTGGCTTAGAAGGAACCGTATCAATGGCTGAGAGAGGCGTTCTATGAAACTGCTACCAGTGGACAGCTTTCTTGACTCCTTTGGCAGGGCGATGCGCAACGGCATGGATCTATCGCTGTATACGGGCCACCCATATGAGTGTGCTTGTGGCAATACCCATACGTTTGAGCTATATACAGAGACGCTTTGTCATGGTTTTTGGCGTGTAGTGGCAGTATGTCCGGACGATCCAGACTACTTAACTCATGTGAAAGTTCGCATGTTCCTGATGGTTAAGTTTCTTGGCTTCAAAGGAGTGCAGGGAACGCATATTAGTACTGATGAAGAAAGAGCATATCTTAACTTCATCATAGAACAGCTACCCTGGAGCAGTAGATACTAATTAACACTAAAAAATGGTACCTCTTCCCTTGAGAGGTACTTATTTTTTTTTTGAATATATGCACTCAATTAGTTTCAAATCTAATTTAAGTCCCCCACCCCGACTATCAATGGCATGTGGTCACTTACACTAAGCCAGTCAGCAGCCTCGCCAACCTCAAGTTTGGACTTATCTGCAAGGTCAGTTGAAACGAAAGCGTAGTCGATGTGATATGGCTTGTGTAGGTTTCGTTGCATATAGAATGTAGGCTTCGTCTCTTTACCCTGAGGCTCATTCATCAACAAGTGATATAGACTATGAAGCCCTACTTGCTCTAACTCTTCAACAACCCCAGAGTGGCTCCACCATCGATCAGCCTTATCCCATATCGCATTGCTATTGAGATCCCCGATCACTATTGTTGAAGGCTCAGACAACTGCTGTCGGTGAATCTGGAGATACTTCCATAACTGCCCCACATAGCCAAAAGCTTCCTTGTCACTTCCCTTAGTCCAAACAGCCAATACAGTCAGCTCATCGTTTATTGCGAATGGAATAAACAGCTTAAGATCGTCTGTCTTCCACCTAAGGCTATCCTGCCTAGAAGTTAGCCCCGTGAGCTCAAACTCTCCATGCCATGGTAATTTTGATATCTGGCTCCCATTTTTTGGAAACACCCCTATCCCTTTATTCTTGCTTGTTCCATGCCAAAGGTAATCACCTGCCCACTCTAGATAACGACCTTCATAGTATTTGGGATCTTCACACTCTTGCACTATCAGAATGTCTGCGCCTAAAGAGTCCGCCACTTCTAGTTTCTTGCGCAAGGCTCCGTTGCAATTCCAGGTTACTAGTTTCATGTCTTTCTAGCACCTTACTTTGAATAGCACATTTAGCTATTTTCTTCCTGCTCAGGAAATTTGAATTGGCTAATCAACTCTATTCTATGAAAAAGTTCTTTAAGACTAACCCGAGCACGTGCACCTGTATGGTCTTTGAGCACGTGGATAATTGTATCCGCGTAGGTCCGCTCTGCATATTGCACTTCGTCTTGACCTGCCTCATTGGCCTGTAAAATCCGCCTATATCCAAGTAATCGCTCATCACAGGATTTGTCAGTTTGTGCTTTCGATGCGAGCAACAATCCTTCCAATACAGAAAAGTGAAAGTTATTGAGTCTTTGTTCTTTAGGCATAAGGCTATAAAGATAGTCAATGACCGGAGCTACCTCACCGTTATCTCTAATAAAAGCTCTATAGATGCCTGTGTTGGTATCCTTTAAAACAATCAAGAAAACAAGTAACGAAGGAAACATAAATCTATCTTCAGGAGTAGCACGCAAAGCAAGGTTTACACGAGAGAAGAGTTGCTCTATGTCTCTCAAAGTATAGTCAAAGGTTTGGCACATCCAACACAGACTCTGTACCAAGTGCTCAGAGTCATATTGAAACTCTCTATATTTTTTTCTTACCTCGAAATACTCCGACAATCCGAATGATGTATACAGCTGTTGAATATAAACTTCTGGAGAAGGGCTAGAGAGCGTGTATTCTATGTCTATAAACCTTCGAAGGTAACCAGCTGCATCTAAACCTTCCCCATATACCGCTCTGATCGAATGACATAGCTGCTCCAGATCAAGCGATAACACAAAAACAATCTCAGGCTGATCAAACAAATGCTTTATTCTTTCCAGCAACTGAATGGCATACGTTGGTCTGCAGCGGTCAAGCTCATCAACAAAAATAACTAAAGGTAATTGCATATTTGCTTCAGTAATAACATTAGCCAGCATCTCCTTAAACTCTCCAATAGCTGATCTAGTCTGCTCATATGATTTTACCGCGTCAGTAGCAGCAGTCCCTAGAAGCTCGACTGCCTCACCTTGGATTAATTCATTGACGTTTATTACACCTGCCGTGGCTATTCGGACAAGCCCTGGAATAGCTCGTTTTGCAATCTCTCCACCGACTTTTTTACATCTTTCCCACGACTCAGTAACTGCACCACTATTCGTCAGGTATTCACCTAGGTTCTGATTCATCTCACCAAGAAATGCGACCAATGGATCTTCGGAGAAGTCTGTTTCCCAGGCATTAAAACTCAGCACAGGCAGTCCTTTTTGTTTGAGGTAGCTTGCCCACATTTGGACAAAAGTCGTTTTGCCAGCACCCCACCGCCCATTCACCGCAAGCACCATCGGTGGGTTTAGGTTACTCAGTAAGGTGGTCAGATTTTCAACTTCACTCTGTCTCCCTAGCAAATCACCAGCAAAGGGGTTATCTGGATCAATAACTAACTGACGAGCCTTTAACTCCACTTCCTTCTCCTTTTGACTGCCACAACTTTATTCTCCGCCTATTTTGTGGGATTCTATTTCATTTTCTATAAGTTATGGAAGCTATGAGGACATTAGACTCGGCAATTGTAATGTTCAGGCTAGAAACATGGCTAAATTAGGCACGCAACGTATCCCGTTATAAGATAGCGGCCAACTGAACAACCACATGGTTTATTAGAATCCCAAAGTCTATAACCAGCACACGATCAAATTAATAATAGATATGGAAATATATGTTCGAACAAGCTTTTAAGAATATAGACGACATCTTGCACAAGGATGCGGGTTGCTCAAGCGAGCTAGACTACACAGAACAAACTTCATGGATGCTATTCCTTAAGTATCTGGACGACCTAGAACTTGAGAAGGCACTAACCGCCGAGTTAATGGAGCAAGAGTACAGCCCGATTATTGAACCGCAGCACCGCTGGAACGCCTGGGCAGCGCCAAAGGATGCCAGTGGAGCGTTTGATCACAACAATGCCTTAACAGGTGATGACCTGATTGAGTACGTAAACAACGAGTTATTCCCCTATTTAAAGTCATTCAAGCTGAGCGCGGCTAGCCCCGACACCATTGAGTACAAGATTGGTGAGATCTTTAGCGAGATCAAGAACAGGATACAAAGTGGCTACAGTCTTAGGGACGCCCTAGAGAAAGTCGATGAACTACGCTTCCGCTCGCAAGAAGAGAAGCACGAGCTGTCACACCTCTATGAAACCAAGATTAAGAACATGGGTAACGCCGGTCGCAATGGTGGCGAGTACTACACGCCAAGACCGCTGATTAGAGCCATGATCGACGTTACCAACCCCAAGATAGGGGAAACCATCTACGATGGCGCCGCAGGCTCTGCAGGCTTCCTTTGTGAGGCCTTTGACTATCTTCGCCAACGTGAGGGGCTGTCCAGCAAAGATCTCAAGACACTACAAGAGAGTACCTTCTATGCCAAAGAGAAGAAGTCTCTAGCCTATGTGATCGCCATCATGAATATGATCCTGCATGGCATCGAGGCTCCCAATGTAATCCATACTAATACACTGGGTGAGAACCTAGCTGACATCCAGGCTAGCCAGCGTCACGACATCATCTTAGCGAACCCTCCCTTTGGCGGCAAAGAGCGTCCAGAGATACAGCAGAATTTTCCAATCAAGACTGGCGAGACTGCGTTCCTGTTCTTGCAACATTTTATCAAGATGCTCAAGCCAGGTGGGCGAGCCGCTGTTGTAATTAAGAACACCTTCCTATCGAACACAGACAACGCCGCCGTAGCACTGCGCAAGGAGCTACTAGAGAACTGTAATCTGCACAGCATACTGGATTGCCCAGGCGGCACATTCATCGGCGCTGGTGTTAAGACGGTTGTGCTGTTCTTTGAAAAAGGCGCACCCACACAGAAAGTCTGGTTTTATCAATTAGACGTGGGTCGCAATATGGGTAAGACTAACCCACTAAACGACAACGACCTTAAAGACTTTGTGATTCAGCAGAAGACCTTCGCCGACACCGAGCAGTCTTGGTCAGTAGATGTCAATGAGATTGAGCAAAGCACCTGGGACTTGTCTGTTAAGAATCCTAACAAGAACGATGAAGTCGTCTTGCGTGAGCCATCGGAGATAATCAAGGAGATTATGGCGCTAGATAAAGAGAGTGAAGAGATACTTCTAAGTATTCAGGAGCTGATATGACTCCATATCCAAGTTGCCGCCTGTCAGATTGCTGCGTTATTAAACCTCCTAAGTCGGAAGCGAGGAAGTTACTCAAGCCCGATGAGTTGGTATCATTTGTTCCAATGGAAAATCTTGGAATTAACAGCAAGGCTCTTACGTTAGAAAAAACAAGAAAACTAGCCGATGTTAGTAGTAGCTACACTTTCTTTGCCGACAATGATGTTCTATTGGCAAAAATCACACCTTGCTTTGAGAATGGGAAGCTAGGAATCGCTAACGGACTTAAAAATAGTGTTGGTTTCGGCTCTAGTGAATTCATAGTCTTGCGCCCTAAAGATAATTTAACCCCAGAGTACTTGTATTATTTTTTAGTTCAACCGTCTTTTAGAACACGAGGTAAAGCGGTAATGACAGGCGCCGTTGGTCATCGACGCGTACCAAAAGAATTTATTGAAAGCACAGAAATACCTCTCCCCTCCATTCCTGAGCAACAACGCATCGTCGCCATCCTCGACCAAGCCTTTGCTGACATAGAGAAAGCTCGCGCTAACGCCGAGCAGAACCTGAAGAACGCCCGTGAGCTATTTGATAGCTATTTGCAGCAGGTGTTTAGCCAGCGTGGTGAGGGGTGGCAAGTAAGGCCACTTGAAAGTTTTTCTTCTATAGTAAATGGTTTTGCATTCAAGAGCGGCGACTTTTCACCTAACAATAAAGTTAAATCCATTAAAATAACGAATGTTGGTGTTTACAGTTTCATTGAAGAATGTAACAACTACCTCCCGCAAAATTATGTTGAAAAATATGATAATTACAGAGCATTTGAAGGTGACATAGTAGTGGCACTTACCCGTACGATTATTTCCTCAGGCCTGAAAGTAGCTGTTGTGCCATCAAGCTACAATACTGCTTTAGTAAATCAGCGCGTTGCGGCAGTTCAAGTTGACGAAGATGTAATGCCTAGAGAAATGCTGCGAGCTTTTCTATCAACGAGCATTGCGATCAACTATGTCAAGAGCAATGTTAGTGAGTTAATGCAGCCAAATTTGTCTATAAAAGACTTAAAGGCATTCCCTATTCCTGTGCCACCTCCCGGGAAAAAGCTTAGCATTTCTAAGAATATCGATAAGATTAAACATCAAACAGATCAACTAGTAGAGATATACATCTCAAAAATAGAAGCCCTTAACGAACTCAAAAAATCCCTACTCCAAAAAGCCTTCTCCGGCGAACTCACTAAAGGCAAAGGAATTGCTGCATGAAACGAAACGAAGCGGATACTCGTGCTGATCTAATCGACCCAAAGCTCCAACAGAGCGGCTGGGGCGAGGTTGAGAGTAGCTTTATCCGCCGAGAACAGATTTGCCCTGGTCGCATCATCACCGGTGGCAAACGTGGCACAGCGGTGACCAGTGACTACGTGCTCAATTACCAAGGCCGAAAGCTAGCCGTGGTGGAAGCCAAGAAAGAAAGCTTGTCATACACGGAAGGCGTTCGACAGGCCAAGGACTACGCAGCAAGGCTACAGTGTCGTATCGCTTATGCCACCAATGGGCACGAGATTTATCAGATAGACCTCCTCACACTTGAGGAGTCTTTAGTCGAGAATTACCTAACACCGGAGCAACTTTGGACGCTGACCTTTGGTCCAGAAGATGGAAGTGTCGAGCCTGACTTCGCCAGTATCTGGAGAACACGTTTCGCAGCAATCCCCTTCGACACTAAGAGTGGCAGCTGGGTACCGCGATACTATCAAGAGAACGCTATCAACAACGCTTTAGAAGCCATTGCTCAAGGCAGCAAGCGTATCCTGCTAACCCTAGCAACAGGCACTGGAAAGACCGCTATCTCATTCCAAACAGCTTGGAAGTTGTTTAACAGTCGCTGGAGCGTTAACGCTCAGAAGACACCTGAGTCTGCTAAGAAAAGACCACGCATACTGTTCCTAGCTGATCGCAACATCCTAGCCGACCAAGCCTTTAATGACTTTGCTGCATTTGGTGATGACGCCCTTGCGCGTATCGCCCCCGATGAGATCAAGAAGAAAGGCGGTGTACCTAAAAATGCCAGCGTGTTCTTCACCATCTTCCAGACCTTTATGAGCGGCACAGATGAAGAAGGTAATCCAGCACCCTACTTCGGTGACTACCCTGAAGACTTCTTTGACTTCATTATCGTTGACGAGTGCCACCGAGGAGGCGCCAAAGACGAAAGCAGTTGGCGTGGAATCCTAGACTACTTCTCTCCTGCCGTGCAGCTAGGCCTCACAGCAACGCCTAAGCGCAAAGACAACGTAGACACCTACGCTTACTTTGGTGAGCCTGTGTACAGCTATACACTCAAGGAAGGCGTTAACGATGGATTCCTCACACCCTTCAAAGTTCTGCCTATCGTAGGCACGATGGATGAATACATTTATACCCCTGGGGATGGCGTAGTCGTTAAGGGTAATCCAGAGCCAGGTAGGCTATACAAAGAGGGAGACTTCAATCGGATCATTACTATCCCAGCGCGCGAAGAGAAGCGTGTTGAATATTGGATGGACAAGATCAACCCAAAAGAGAAGACCATTGTGTTCTGTGCCACTCAGGAACATGCGGGCATTGTACGAGACTACATCAACCAATATGCAGCCAAACGTGGTTGGACCACTAACCCTAACTACTGCGTTCGTGTAACGGCCAATGATGGCAAGGCGGGCGAGACTGACCTTAAGATATTCCAAGACAACGAAAAAACCATTCCAACCATACTTACAACTTCTCGGAAGCTATCGACGGGTGTGGATGCGCGCAATGTTCGCAATATCGTTCTAATGCGCCCCTGTAACAACATGATCGAGTTCAAGCAGATCATCGGACGAGGCACGCGACTATACGAAGGCAAAGAGTTCTTCACAGTCTACGACTTTGTTAAGGCGCACTATAACTTCGCAGACCCAGAATGGGATGGCGAGCCCGAGCCTCCTGAGAGCTGCAAGACTTGCGGGAATACACCTTGTACCTGTGAACCTGTCCCCTGTGACGTGTGCGGGTTCTTCCCCTGCACTTGCGCAAAGGTGTGTGCCACTTGTGGAAGTGAGCCCTGCGCATGCGAAAAGCCCCCGTGCCCTATATGCGAAACCAGCCCCTGTATATGCGAAGCATCACCTTGTGAGGAGTGTGGTAATGCTCCGTGTACCTGCAAAGAAAAGATTGTTATTACATTGAGTGATGGCAAGTCCCGTGAAATACGACACATCTCTTCAGTCATGTACTGGAGCGCCGATGGCACACCCATAACCGCTAGAGAATTTGTTGAACGTATGTTTGATGACCTTCCCACTTTCTTTGAAGACGAAGATCAACTGCGCACCATCTGGAGCAATCCCACCACCCGAGAGAAGCTGTTAGACGACCTCTCAGAGGCTGGCTACGACGCAGAGAAGTTAGAGAGCATGAAGGACCTGATCGATGCGAAGAACAGCGATGTGTACGATGTACTGGCTTACGTCGCCTATGCCGCAGAAACTCATACAAGGCAAGAACGCGTACAGTGGGCAAAACCGGCGATCGCCCAGGCCTTCACAGACTATAAGCAGAAGGAGTTTATCGACTTTATTCTCAGCCGCTACATTCAAGACGGGGAGAATGAGCTCGCAATCAACAAGATGAGCAGCCTCATAGAATTGAAGTACAACACCATCAGTGATGCGGCCCGCGAGTTAGGCTCAACGAGGTCAATCAGAGAAACTTTCGTGGGGTTTCAGTCCTACCTATACAACGAGCAACCGGCCTCTTTTAAACAGGATACAAACTAGGGATTGGGTACAGCCTTAGAATTAGACTAGTGACACCTGTCTTCTTAGCAGGCCAATCGTGACACTGCGGACTTCTCAAAGAAAATATTTTACTTATTTAACAGGATGTTGACATGAGCAGATTCATCGGCAATGAAAGAAATTCTCAACCAGTATTGGAAATTGCAAATAAGTGGAAAAGCACGTGCCTGCTCAATGAAGGCAGCATTTTTGGTAAGGGCCAAATTTGGACGTTAGATAATCTTAACGAGCTGCTCAGATACTACGTGAACAACTTGGATGAAGGGGAAGGAAACTTCTTAGACAAACTACAAAAGCAGTTAGAAAACGTTACTCCTCAAGCTAGGATTCTTTGTGCAGAAATGATGTGGGTGATGTTGCTTTGTCCAGGAAATATTGGACCGGAAAGCAAACGCAGCACAATTGGGACAATATTGTCCTGGGCGGACGAGTCTGTAGATTCTTCAGAGCCTTTTTTCGATGACGTAGTTTTAGCAGGAGTTGGGAGTGGAGGGACTGCATACAGCCATTTGCGTTGGTTAGAACTTGTCTATTTTGTTAATGTAATGAGCGCATTTCATGCACTTCCCTATGTCGAAAAAGAAGAGATACTTACAAACGCTCTGAAATTCACTGGCTGGCTTGAAAGCATAGAAGACAATAACAATAGGCAGTTTCGTCACATGTTACTGTACTTATTATTTCCCGACGAAAAGGAACGTATTTTTGGAAAAGGAGATAGGCAAAGAATAGTAGCTGCATTCTCTGGAACCGATCTAAAAGCTGTAAAAAAACTTAGTCCCTCAACGATAGATGATGAATTAGCTAGACTAAGAAAAGAACAAGAAGATATCTATAGTACTGACCAGTTAGATTGGTATTCACCGCCGCTGCGCGCCTTCTGGCTAAATACTGCTAAAAAGGGAGAAACTGAATCCCAACGAATTTTTCCAGTGTTGCAAGAGTTTTTAGAACAGGCCAAAACTCAGAACCTTAAAACCAATCACTTCCCTGCTAGTCACGCAGGATTAAACATGCGCATCAGCTTCGGTGCAGGCAACCAAGCGCACGTCCCGTGGATTGGATTTTTAGCTGATGGTCAAACTCCCACTAAGGGCATTTATCCTGTCTATTTGTATTACAAACAAGACAACTTACTCATTCTCGCCAAAGGCGTCAGCACTACAAATAGTCCGGAGCATAACTGGACGGATGACGACCTGATGACTATAAAGAGTTACTTCTTGGAGGAGTTCAACAAGGAACCTATACGCCACGGCGAATCCTTCATTTGCCAAGCATACAGCTTAGACGAACCACTAAATGAAGAAAGTATCGAAATAGAATTGGCCGAATTGCTGCAGGACTACAAGGAGTTGGTTGGCGTTTTGGAGGACCAGGACGAGAACGACACGGATGTTAGTTACGCACAAGAAACTACTACGAAAGTAGAAGGTGTCATTGCGGAACCCTTACCAAAATCGCTTGAAGATATACTTGAGGGTGTTTTTCTACCTTTGAAGGAAGTAAAGAATATCGTTGAACTTTTGGGAAAGAAGAAGAATATTGTACTTCAAGGCCCTCCCGGGGTAGGAAAAACCTACATCTCCAAACGCCTAGCCTATGCATTAATGGGGTGTGAAGATAGCACTCGCGTTGAAATGATACAGTTTCACCAAAACTATGCTTACGAAGACTTTGTCCAAGGCTATCGCCCTGGAGACAATGGTTTCGATTTGAAAAATGGCCTATTTCACCAGTTCTGCGAAAAGGCACGAGCCAATCCAGAAAAACCTTATGTATTTATAATCGACGAAATAAATAGAGGAAATCTAAGTAAGATTTTTGGCGAATTGATGATGCTTATCGAGGCAGACAAGCGCGGAAAGAATTGGCAGGTAGCCCTTACTTATAGTAAAGATTTATCCGAAAAATTCTTCGTGCCAGAGAATGTACATCTTATTGGTCTGATGAATACTGCCGATCGCTCCTTATCTCTTGTGGATTATGCCCTTCGACGCCGTTTCGCTTTTATTAACCTAGAGCCTGCTTTTGATTCCGAAGGCTTCACACGTCAACTTTCAAAGAATGGGTCTAGCGAAGGGATGACCTCTAAAGTCATTGCTCGCCTTAACTCTCTGAACAAAAGGATTAGCGATGACATTTCAAACTTAGGGCCAGGGTTCAGGATTGGGCACAGCTTCTTCTGTAGCCCCTCTAGCAGCCAAATATACGATGATAATTGGTTCGAAGAGATCATACGCTACGAAATTCAACCATTGCTTGAAGAATACTGGTTCGACAATCCCAATGAAGTTAAAAAAACGCTTAGTGAACTACTCGCCTAACTATGTCTCAATCTATACCTATACGAAACTTATACCACTTACTCAGCTATGCTTGGGATGTTCTGCCCCAAGCTAGTCTTGTGGATTTAGACTCAGAGCACGAAGCACATCCAGTAGATTTACTTGCAGAGGTGCTGATAAAGGGGACTAACCACCTTCTAAGACGAGGCATTGATCAAGACTATCAACTCAACGAAGAAGTAATTAGCACCTTAAGAGGCCGGGTAGATTTCGCGTACTCAGAGCGTAGAATGCTACTCCAACAAGGTCAGGCTTTGTGCCTCTTTGATGAAATGACAGCGGACACTCTCTCCAATCAAATTTTGAAAGCTACATTCACTAGACTATATCGAACTTGGGGATTGGAAAAAGGCCTGAGGAAGCAATGTGGAACTCTCATTAGGCGCTTTAGCACTGTTGCAACGATATCTATTCAACCATCTCATTTCTCAAAAGTTAGTTCGAACAGAAATAATAGCTTCTATCGATTCTTACTAAGCACTTGCGAGCTAATACATTCCGAATGTTTTCCAGAAGAAGGATCTGGCAACTATCAGTTCCGCGATTTCTTTAGAGATGAGGGAAAAATGCCCAAGCTCTATGAGAAATTCATATTCAATTTCTATAAGAAGAAGCAATCGGCATATCAGGTTAGTAGTGAGCGCATCTCCTGGAACGCGACTAGTACAACTGACCCAGAGTTAAAGTACTTACCATCAATGTTGACTGATATATCTCTAAGAAGCTCTGAGAGGACAATAGTCATAGATGCTAAGTACTATAAGAAAACATTTAGCACATATTTCGATAAGGAGAAAATCCACTCCAACAATCTATATCAGATATTCGCATACTTAAAGAATATGGAAGTTAATCGCGGCAATGACTCTGAAGCGGAAGGCATATTACTGTACCCAGTAACTGGCAAAGAAGCTGCCTTTGAATATGAGATAGGCGACAAAATAATTAGGATTGAAACACTAAATTTGACTGAGGAATGGGGGGATATAGAAACAAGGTTGCTATCACTGATACTTTAGGGAGGTTTACAAACAAACGCTACAAGGCAGAGCAAAGATTAAGGTGCGACTAGAAATCGAAGCTACTGGCTTTATTTTGAAGTTCCTAGCCATTAAGTGAATATTCTTTAATGGGTAGGTTAATGGGTAAAAATATCTAAAGGGCCTAGAGGCCCTGTAGATAGAGGTTGTATGGCGGAGAGAGAGGGATTCGAACCCTCGATAGGGATTAACCTATACGCCCTTAGCAGGGGCGCGCCTTCAGCCACTCGGCCATCTCTCCAAAATCGCGCGCAATAGTAACATACATCATGGAAAATGGCAGTGGCTACTGGCTAAATTTACTCACTCTTTTGAATCAGTATCAGAATTCTCTGAATCCTTCTCCTTTTGGATGCGCTGATATATTTCTTCACGATGCACAGCCACATCTTTAGGTGCATTGACACCTATTCGTACTTGGTTCCCTTTGACGCCTAAAACAGTGACCGTGACATCATCGCCAACCATCAAAGTCTCACCTATTCGTCGAGTTAAAATCAACATTGTGCTTCTCCTTTCCTGCTTTCTCGTGTCCATGTTCTTTCCGTAGCCTTACTAAAGACTACGTCGGAATTTCACACTCGGATGAACTGTTTACTTACGTCTATTCGCCCCGCAACGAATTTCGAGCATCTACTCGTAAATCGCGCGCCCCCAAATCCAAGCAAACTGACGTAAACAGTCACCGAGCACCATCGGCAAAACTAGAGAAAATACAGCTGATATCAGCTCTTCTCGTCATCTCCTAGCTCGAATGCGCTATGTAGCGCACGTACCGCCAGCTCCAAATATTTCTCATCTATCACAACTGAGATCTTGATCTCTGAGGTGGTGATAATCTGAATATTTATGGATTCGTCGGCTAGTGTTTTAAACATCTTACTAGCAATACCTGCATGTGAACGCATGCCAACCCCTACGAGCGAGATCTTTGCGATCTTCTTATCTAGGGTAACTTCGCGTGCTTTCACATTCTCACCTATACGACCGATAATATCGCGAGTTTGTTCGCTATCGGCACGCTTTACCGTGAATGTGATATCGGTTGTGCCATCGGCTGATACGTTCTGAACGATGACGTCGACTTCGATGTCGGCATCACTAACAGGACCAATCACTTGATAGGCAATTCCGGGGACATCTGGCACTCCGGAGACAGTTACTTTTGCCTCGTCTCTCGTGAATGCGATACCCGAGATAATTGGAGCTTCCATTTCGTTTTCATCCTCTAAACTGATTAAAGTACCTGGGTCGTCTTCAAAACTGGAGAGTACACGCAAGGGCACTTTGTATTTCCCTGCAAACTCCACGGATCGAATTTGGAGAATTTTTGCTCCAAGACTCGCCAACTCCAGCATCTCTTCGAAAGTAATTGTACGCAATAAGCGAGCATCTTCTACCACGCGCGGGTCAGTTGTATAGACTCCTTTCACGTCAGTATAGATTTGACACTCATCCGCTTTCAAAGCGGCAGCCAATGCCACGGCTGAAGTGTCTGAACCGCCACGGCCAAGGGTCGTGATATTGCCGTTATCGTCGATTCCTTGGAATCCGGCCACTACCACAACCTTGCCCTCGGCAAGCTCGGAACGAATCTTCTTATCATCTATCTCTTTAATACGTGCCCGCGTGTGAGATTCGTCAGTGAGAATTCGCACTTGCCCACCCGTAAAAGATCGGGCTTTACACCCACGCTTTTCGAGGGCCATGCTTAACAAAGCAATTGTGACTTGCTCTCCGGTTGAAAGAAGAACATCAACTTCACGCGGAGTAGGCTGTTCATGAATCGCGTTCGCCAACTCGAGAAGTCGATTGGTCTCTCCACTCATAGCCGAAACAACAACAACGACATCATGCCCTTGTTTTTTCGTGGCGATCACGCGCTCCGCCACCGCTTCAATGCGCTCCGTTGAGCCCACAGAAGTACCACCAAATTTTTGAACGTATAGTGCCATTTTCGCTACATAGATTAAAACGGGTGCAAATTAAACAAAATTGCAGAATGTAATGCAAACGCTATTTAAGGGCCCGTATATCCCTGGGGCGTGTGCGACTGCCTTTGTCGTGAATACTAGAGTTTTTCTTCTACCCAAGCCTTAACGCTTGCTAGCGCTGCGGGCAATGGTTCTGGATCTGTCCCACCGGCCATTGCCATGTCAGGACGACCACCGCCCTTGCCACCGACTTGCGATGCCACCATATTGACGAGTTCTCCGGCTTTAACTTTCGCGACGAGATCTTTACTAACGCCCGCCACCAAACTTACCTTGCCCTCTTCAACACTGGCCAACACTACCACCGAAGTGCCTAGCTTATTCTTTAACTGATCCACAGTATCGCGAAGTGTTTTCGCATTAAACCCTGTTACAGCTTTGGCGAGCAATTTCACATCGCCGACTAAGATCGCCTCAGAGGCGATATCACTTCCTGCAGCACTAGCTAGTTTAACCTTGAGTTGCTCAAGCTCTTTTTCAAGGCCTTTGTTGCTTTGAATAAGCTGCTGTACTTTATCGACAAGATTTTCAGGATTGGTTTTCACCACTTCGGCAAGTTGACTAAGCAGGCTTTCCTGCTGAGCCACAATCGCCAACGCTCCTTGACCAGTAACAGCTTCAACGCGGCGAACGCCCGCGGCTATGCCCGACTCCCCCACAAACTTGAAAAGGCCGATATCACCGGTTCGCTCGACATGCGTGCCTCCACATAATTCTGTGGAGAACTCACCCATGCTGACAACACGAACCTCTTCGCCATATTTCTCGCCAAACAAGGCCATCGCGCCTGCGTTCATTGCTTCGTCAATACTCATGACCTGTTTTGAGACCGCGGTATTCTTTAGAATTTCGGCATTCACTAGGGCCTCTACTTCAGCCAATTGATCTGCCGTCATCGCCGCATGATGCGAAAAGTCAAAGCGTAAACGCTCGGCTGTGACTAGTGACCCTTTCTGAGTCACGTGTTCACCAAGCACAGTACGCAACGCAGCATGTAACAGATGGGTCGCGGAGTGATTTAGTGCAATCGCAGCACGATTTTCACTTCCAACAAGCGTCTCAACTTGGTCGCCTTGTTTTAAAGTGCCACTGCGCAGAACACCTTTATGAATAAAATGTTCGCCTTGTTTTTGTGTATCGACGACATCGAATAAGGCTTCATTGTTTGCGCCAATATTGCAGCGCAAAACGCCTTTATCGCCAACCTGACCACCAGACTCAGCGTAGAAAGGACTGCTATCAAGAATCAACAAGGCATCACCTTCGCCTGTTATTGCATCCACTGCTTGACCATCGCGATAGATCGCAAGGATTTTTGCTTGCCCGTCTAGACGATCATAACCGGTAAATTCAGTGCCTTGTTTGACATCGATCACGAGTTTCTCAACGGCATTAAATTTTCCAGCCGCACGCGCTTGTTGTTTCTGCACCGCCATGGCGGCATCGAAACCCTCTTGGTCGATTGTTAATCCGTGCTCACGCGCGACATCGGCCGTAAGATCCACTGGAAAGCCAAAGGTATCGTACAAGCGGAAAACTGTTTCTCCCGGAACGACTTTGTCTTGCAAACCGGCAATCGCTTCTTTAAGAATGGCCATCCCGTTTTCGAGCGTTCGTGCGAATTGCTGCTCTTCTTCTTTTAAAACTTTGGCGACAACGGACTGACGCGCTTTCAATTCAGGGTAGGCCTCGCCCATTTGTTCAACCAGCGCGTCTACTAAGCGATAGAAGAACAATTCCTTCACACCCAATTGATAGCCATGTCGAACCGCACGGCGAATAATACGACGCAAGACATAACCACGCCCTTCATTCGACGGCAACACGCCATCTACTACAAGGAATGAGCACGAACGGATGTGGTCAGCAATCACGCGTAAGGACGTATTGCTTGTGTCTTGGGTACCGGTAATTTTGGCAGCAGCTGCTAGCAAGGCTTGGAAGAGGTCAATTTCATAGTTGCTATGCACATGTTGCAACACGGCCGCCAAGCGCTCCAACCCCATGCCTGTGTCCACAGACGGTTTCGGTAGCGGGATGAGCTCGCCATCGGGCTGTCGGTCGTATTGCATGAACACGAGATTCCAGATTTCAATATAGCGATCGCCATCCTCGTCTGGGCTGCCCGGGGGGCCACCGGCCACATCTGGACCATGGTCGTAGAAGATTTCAGTACAAGGACCGCAGGGGCCTGTGTCGCCCATTGCCCAGAAGTTGTCTTTCTCGCCTAGACGGGAAAAACGCTCGGCCGACACACCAATCTCTTTTAGCCAAATATCAGCAGCTTCGTCGTCATCTTGATACACCGTCACCCACAATTTTTCGGGCGCCAAACCCAGCTCTTTCGTCAGAAAGGTCCAAGCAAAACTCATTGCTTCTTTCTTGAAATAATCACCAAAACTGAAGTTACCGAGCATCTCGAAGAAGGTGTGGTGACGCGCGGTATAACCAACGTTTTCTAAGTCATTGTGTTTACCACCGGCACGCACACAGCGCTGCGAAGTTGTGGCGCGATTATAAGAGCGCACTTCATTGCCCAGGAATAGGTCCTTAAATTGCACCATCCCTGCATTGGTAAATAACAAAGTCGGATCATTTGCCGGCACCAAAGAACTGCTGGCCACGATCTGATGACCCTGGGACTGAAAGTAATTCAAAAACTTCTGGCGAATCTCGGCAATTTTCATCTGTGTGTCCAATAACAGGTTTTTCGTGTAAAAAGGCGCGCAATTATACCGCTAACTAAGTGAATTTGCAGGTCAATCTTCAGAGACTATGACATGCCCATTGCTCGACAAGAGAATCGCAATCGGGCGTGTTTTCGGGAAATGCGACATTACAATTGTAGTGATAATCAACAACGGTACACAGAGGAACATGCCAGGCACTCCCCAGATTGCTCCCCAAAGTGCGAGATTGAATAGAATTACAACTGGGCTTAGGTTTAGAGACTTGCCCGTAATACGCGGCTCAATGATATTACCGATCAACACCTGCAACGCGGACACGCCGAACAGCACAGTAAAGAACAGTCCAAAATCATCATTGGATTGCGCCAACGCCATCAGCGACGGGAAGATCGTTGCGACAATAGAGCCGATTGTGGGAATAAAATTCAGCAAGAAGATCAATAAGCCCCAAATTTCAGCAAAATTGATTCCTAAAGCATTAAGCAATAAATAGCTTAGCGTCCCTGTTGTGGCACTGGTTAAAAACTTGATGCTAAGGTATTTCTGCACGTCGGCTTTGATCTGCGCCAAAATGCGCAGCATACGTTTTTCTTGTTGCGGGTCTCCCAATAACGCCGCCAGCTTACGATTAAAGTTGCCTTGCTCAAACAGCAGAAACATCACGTAGATTAAAATCAACAGACTATCGCGGGCAATACTAGTAAAGGACACGGCGACCGTCGTAATGATTGCCGAGAGATCCAACCGTGTGGAAACACTCTCAAAGAACCCCTCGATGGGCAAATACTCTGAATAAGGCAGCCGGTTCCATAGAGAACGCAAATTAGCTTCATAGGTGGTGGCTACCGATCCAAGATCGTTCAGGCTTCCGCCAACGAACTGCACCAACGCCGAAATTGAAAACATAAAGGTAAAAATAGAGGCTACGAAGCAAAGAAACCGCGGAATACAATGCCCGGCTATTCTAATCTTGCCGAAACCACTGGCCAAAAGATTAATCAAATACCAAATAGCGATGGCAATGACCAATGGCAACAGCAGGTCTTGCGCAACAATTAAGAGGGTGAACACCAAGGCGGTGATCAGCATCCCTATAGCAAACTTCATCAACTTCATCGTGCTTTGACTCTCATCCTTGCCCCAGGGGCAGTCTCATGCGATTACAGTTTGGGCCAACGTCTAGTAAAACGCTTCAAACACATTAGCGCAGAATAGCACACCATACACAAAAACAGAGACCCAGACTTACGTAAGCCTGGGTCATAGAAGAGACAAAGCGAGAGAGTCGATGTGAACGCTTAGATGTGCTCGTTGAAGGTATCGACCACAATTGTAGGAGTCAGGATTTGCGGCAAAATGACTGGCTCTTTGCCGGCACCAGGGTACAACACATAAAGCGGCACGCTGGGGCGATTAAACTGATCAAGTACACGGCTGATTTCTGGGTCTTGATTCGTCCAATCTCCTTTCAAATAAGTGATATTGTGCTCAGCCATAGACTCTATCACGCTGTTGGAGCTCAACGTCGTCTGTTCATTAGCAAGACAGGTGATACACCAAGCCGCTGTCATATTGATAAATACCGGCTGGCCAGAGGCTTGCAGCTCGTTAAAGCGTGCTGTCGCAAACGGCTCGAAGTTAGCATCGGCATAAGAGTCATCACTTCCGCCAGCCATCGTTTGGCTCATCTGACGAGCTTCGAGCATAGGTGATTGCGTAGCATAGAACACCAACACAATCGCCAGTACTGACAACACGGCATTTGCAGCACGCCAGAACGGGCCGGCAACCGTACGCTTTTGCAATAACCAAAGGCCAAACGCGAGCAATAAGCAAGAGCCGACAACGATAGCCATGCCGTTAACGCCTACTTGATTACCTAGCACCCATAGCAACCACAAAACAGTGGCGTACATTGGGAATGCCATGAATTCTTTGAAAGTGTTCATCCAAGCGCCTGGTTGCGGCATGTATTTGAGCAACCTTGGGCTGAACGACAATACTAGGAACGGCAATGCCATCCCTAACCCTAGGAAGAAAAACACCACCATGGCCACTAACCAAGACTGCGATAATGCAAAACCTAAAGCGGCCCCCATAAAAGGAGCGGTACATGGGCTGGCCACCACTGTCGCCAATACACCTGTGAAGAAAGACCCCTTATAACCAGACTTTTGCGCTAAATTGCTACCAAGCCCCATAAAGCCAGTACCAAACTCGAAGACACCCGACAGGCTAAGCCCGAAGCTAAAGAAGATGTAGATAAGCAATGCCACAAACCAAGGCGATTGCAGCTGGAAGGCCCAACCTACAGCTTCACCACCGGCGCGCAGTGCAATCAAAACACTAGCCAAGGCCATAAAAGTCACAATGATGCCAGCGGTGTACGCCAAGCCATGCATTCTTTGCTCTGCGTGCTCGGCTTGCCCTTTCGAGGCAAAACTCAACACTTTCAAAGAAAGCACTGGGAAGACGCATGGCATTAAGTTCAGAATCAAACCACCTGCTAATGCAAAGAAAATCACGGTCAACAACCCCGGGCCACCCGAGGCACCATCAACACCACCGGAAGCATTCGCCGCCAAAGCTGTAACCGATGACAAATTGGCTGCGCTAGCGGGGATTGCAGTGACCAAATAACCTTGCACATTGCCCGAGCGATCTTCTACCGAAAGCACACCATTGATTTGATCATTCTCAACTCGAAAGCGCCGCGCCTGCTCATGGGTAATCTGCACCATGCCTGGGGAGAGCGTCACATCACGAAGAGGAGCCGGTTTCAATATGCGCTTACTTTCAGGGAAGAACCATACGTTTTCGGCATTTTCGAAAATCGTGTCGTCTGACTGGAAAGAAAAGCTGATGCGCTCACCACCAACAGCGTAGAGGGATTGAATGTCTTGCCCTTCTATAGGCAAGCTCGCACGTGTGTCGGCAAAGGCTTGCTCCCAACGCGGATCCTTTTCCAGTGTTAGCCCACGCACGGGTAGATCAATACCAACAGTGCCCTCACCTAAAATACAAATCTCATCGCAAACTTGCCATTGCACGAACACTGAAGCGGAGAAGTTATCCGCTTCGAAATCATCGGGAATTTGCACGGACACTGGAAGAAATATTTCTTCTTCGTAGGCAAAGGTAACGAGATCAGAGCCAGGGAATGGCAACCAAGTGGGAGTAGGAAATTGTAGCTCGCCTGGCACTGCCCCTTCGGGCAACTGCCAATCCGAGACAGTCGTCGCATCACCGCTATCGCCCTGCCACCGAGAATAGGTGTGCCAGTGCTCCGTCGGGTCTAAGCGAACAGCCAGCCAAATCGTTTCACCAGCCACAACATTTGAACTTTCAGAGACTAGCTCTACTTCGATCTCTTCTCCGTAGAGAACCTCCGCCATTAGGGCTTGAGGCAACACCAACATCGAGGCAAACACTAGTAATGCACTGACTAGTTTGGACATGTTCCACTCTCCATTAAACGATCTTATAGCACTGATTGTAACGCTAAGACACAAGAATAGGCCGTAAAGTTTGTGATAAAAAGTAACACTGCCACGAAACTCTAAGCAATTGTTTTAAAAGGCATTTCAAATAAAACCCGCTATTCATTCACAAAGTTCTATGTGCTCTATCAGCAATTGCAAATTTCGCTGCCCGCGAAACTCATTTACATCGAGACGGTAGACCACCCTAACGCGCCAATTGTTACAACCTGCCCACGCGGCAGTGTCCACATTAAAAGCAATTGCATCCAAAACACATTGCTTATCATCCACAGGGCATAGCACGAGCTTTAAGTGCGCCCCACCCAATACACGATATTGTGCGATGAGAAATTCACCATCAAAACTAGGCTCTGGGAAATGCTGCCCCCAAGGACCGTATTGACGCAATAACTCGGCATTACTCAAATTAAGCCTGTCTCTTATACACATCTCCGAGC
>OJGU01000539.1_pt1 | contig 21021 bp, 20 predicted proteins | sample 1594741 | NCBI WGS metagenome assembly OJGU01 (sample SAMN05416841, study PRJEB24817) | seawater metagenome | isolation source: Sea water | place: Canada:Atlantic | collected 2013-07
GGCGGGCGAACTCCGCCGTGCGCTTCGCCTCAATCTCAGCTCCGGCCTTTTCCTTGGCCTCACGATCGGCGCGTCGCTTGGCGACGGCCGCGTCCTTGTCGGCCTTCTCTTTGTCCTTGGCCGCGTCTGCCTTGGCCGCGTCCGCCTTCTTGGTGTCAGCCCCTCCGTCACACGCGGGCACGAGAAGGAACACCGCCAGGATCGCTCTCAGTCGCATTGCACAGCACCTTGCCACATCGGATGAATCCTGTCTGAGGTCCGGCTTCAGGGCGTGCCCTCGCAGATCCATCCGATGGTCGAGGTGGTCGTCGAACATGGAATGTCATTCCAGAGGCCTGAATCGTCCGTATCGAGCTCCGCACAGTCGTCCCCGGAGTCGGGGGAGCCCGGCCGCCAAGCGTCGAACGTCATGACCGCGCCATCGGTCCAGACCCAGGTCTCTCCGTCGAGCTCCAGGCCGATTCGGAAGTCGCCGAGTCCCAGCTCGGTCGCGGCCGCGGTGATGAAGTCGTTCTCCAACTGTGATTCGATCTTCACCAGGGACGCCCCCTTGAGGGCACACTCCGCTTCGGCATCGGACGCGTTGTCTGTGCCGAGGCAGTAGGAGTAGGCGGAGCCAGCTTGAAACTGCATCTCGCACTCCCCACAGCTCGGGTTGAGCGCGGACCATTCGTCCAAGGCGGTGTCGCAGTCGTTGTCGAGGCCATCACAGATCTCGACCACGCCTGGGCTCCTGAACTCCGTCGAGTCGTCGCAGTCGTCACCGTTGTCGACGTAACCTCCGGGTGCCTCGCAGGCGGAGACGACGGGACCCGCGGGGTCGCCAAAGCCGTCGTCGTCCGCGTCAGGGTACCAATCGCTCTGGGTGCATCCGGTGGTCCCTTCACCCGATTCCGAACCCGGATCGTCGCCCGATTCCGAGCCGGAGGTGGATCCGGACGTGGTGCCCGAGGTCGAGCCGGTGTCGCCTCCGGTGTCGTCGGGCATGCTGCCCGTGGATTCCCCGCCAGACATCTCGCCACCGGATGTACCTCCAGATGCAGGTGTGGTCGTCCCGGACTCCGACGCATCGCCGGCCTCTGATCCTGATCCTGTCCCTGTGCTGCTGGCCGAAGTCTCGCCGCCCTCGTCACTGCCGGGGTCGAAACAGCCAGCCAGCAGCGCACAAGCGAACACCCCGGCGAGTCTGCGGAGCATCCGGCGCTCGAGCTTGGTCCGGGTGAGGGGTCGTGGCGTCGGGGCGTGCGCGATGGTCAAGTGGGTCATGGGCTGAGCTCCTGGGACCGTCTCGATCCCGTGCACTCAACCTAGGCACGCCTGCCATCGGACTCCATGACAGCCAATGACAATCCATGACAGCCAACGTGTGACACGCGCACCCTGGAGCTGGCCAACCGCGGCCGTAGACTCGATTCAGTCGTCGCCGCGAAGCTTGGCGATCACTGAGATGTCCTCCAGCGTCGTCATGTCGCCCTTGGGCGCCTCTCCGCGAGCGAGCTCGCCCAAGAGCCGTCGCATGATCTTGCCGCTGCGGGTCTTGGGGAGGGTGTCTGCGAAGCGGATCGCGTCGGGTCGCGCGAACTTGCCGATCTCCTCGGCGACCAGGTTGGTCAGCGCAGCCTTGAGCTCATCGGTGGGCGTGACGCCCTGCTTGAGGGTCACGAACGCGACGATAGCCTGTCCTTTGAGATCATCCGGGCGACCGACGACGGCTGACTCCGCGACGTCGTCATGGGCGACCAGCGCACTCTCGATCTCGGCGGTACCCAGACGGTGCCCCGACACGTTGAGCACGTCGTCGACGCGTCCCATCACCCAGAAATTGCCGTTCTCGTCCTTTCGAGCGCCGTCTCCGGTGAAGTACTTGCCCTCAAACTTGGAGAAGTACGTGTCCTGGAAGCGAGCGTCGTCGCCCCACACGGTGCGAAGCATCGAAGGCCAGGGCTTGTCGATGACGAGGTAGCCGCCCTCGTTCGCGTCGGCCTCGGTTCCGTCCTCGCGAAGGATCTTGGGAGAGACGCCGAAGAACGGAACGGTGCAGGAACCCGGGACGGCCGCAATCGCGCCGGGCAGCGGGGTCATCATCATCGCGCCGGTCTCGGTCTGCCACCACGTGTCGACGATGGGGCAGCGCTGTTTGCCGATCATGTCGCGGTACCAGATCCACGCCTCGGGGTTGATCGGCTCTCCGACGGTACCCAGCAGACGCAAGCTGGAGAGGTCGTGTTTGAGTACGTGATCGTCGCCCCACTTGATGAACGCGCGGATCGCCGTGGGTGCGGTGTAGAAGATGCTGACCTTGTGCTTGGCGATCAGCTCCCAGAAACGATCGGGCCCGGGGTGGTTGGGCGCACCTTCATACATCACCACAGTCGCGCCGTTGGCCAGGGGTCCGTACACGATGTAGCTGTGTCCGGTGATCCATCCGACGTCGGCGGTACACCAGTAGACGTCGTCCTCGTTCAGGTCGAAGACGTATTTCGAGGTGACGTAGGTGCCGACGAGGTAGCCGGCGGTGGTGTGCATGACCCCCTTGGGCATCCCGGTGGTGCCCGAGGTGTACAGAATGAAGGAGGGGTGCTCCGACTCGAGGGGCACCGCATCCAACTCGGAGGACTGCTTCGAGACCAACGCGTTCCAGTCGTGGTCGCGGCCGTCCTTCATCACGACATCGTTGCCGGCCCGCCGGAGGACAACCGAGGCGGTCACGCCGGGGCATTGGTCGAGTGCCTTGTCGACGTTCTCCTTGAGCGGGACAACCTTGCCACGCCGGAAGGCACCGTCTTGGGTGAGGACAACCTTGGCGTCTGCGTCGTTGACTCGGTCGCGGACAGCATCGGCCGCGAACCCGCCGAAGATCACCGAGTGGATCGCACCGATGCGAACGCAGGCCAGCATCGCGTACGCGGCCTCGGGAACCATCCCCATGTAGATGATGACGCGGTCGCCTTTTTCGACGCCGAGCTCGCGCAGGGCGTGGGCGAGCTTGTTGGTCTCGCGAAGGACGTCCGCGTAGGAGAGCTTTAGGACGTCGCCGTCCTCGCCCTCCCAGATGAAGGCCGTGCGGTCACCGTGACCGGCCTCGATGTGACGGTCGAGGCAGTTGTAGGCGATGTTCGTCGTACCGCCGTCAAACCAGCGCGCCTTCGGGGCTTCCCACTGGCAGATGGAGGTGGGAGGCGTGAAGAAGTGCAAGGGCTCGGCTTGCTCCCGCCAGAAGCCCTCGGGGTCGTTGATACTTCGGTCGTAGAGAGCTTGGTACGCCTCGCGCGAGCCTACCCGGGCTTTCTCGGCGAATGCCGCCGGCGGTTCGAACACACGGGATTCCTTCGAGACGCTCTTGATGCCACTCATACGCAACGTTGGGGTATCACAAAGCCCGGTGTGGATGCATGGGGGGCGGCCCCGTAGCACGAAGATCGTTGCCTTGGCCCTTCGTGCGTTGGTGCAGCTCGCGCAAGCCGACGCCGGCCGTTCAAGAGTGCCGCGGTGCGTAGAACCTAGGGGTCCTTCCGCCGAGCCCGAGGCTCTGGATGCTACTCATGCGCAGCGTTGGGGGGACTACAGAACTAGGTGCTCCAGCGGCGGAGGTCCGCGGCGCGAACAAAGAAAATGTGCGGAAGCCGTGCCCAAACCGGGGGGGTCGCGGTCCTTGTTCATGAAGGCCGTCGCGGCGGCCCAACCCATCGGATTCGGCATGAAACACCCCACAGCATTCACACTCCTGCTTCTTCCGCTGCTCGCCTGCGACCCGCAAGAGAGCCCCGACTACGAGGGCGAACCTGTTGCCACGGTTCGCGGTTCGGTCTCGCTGGGCGGTGAGTCGCCCGAGGCCGCAGAGGCAGCCATCCTCTGGTACACGAGCGAGGAGGAGTGTCAGGGCCCGGCGCTTGCCTGCGGGTACTCCTTCTCGAGCACCGATACCGAGACGTTTGCTTGCGTTGAGGCGTGCGGAGAACCGGCGTGCGACCCAGACTCGTTGGACGGCTGGGCCGCGTGTGCGGAGGCATGTGGCGGCGGAGAAATCGAGACAGAGTCGGAGTTCGAGGGGTGTGTGAACGGCGGAGTCGGAGAGAGCGTCGCGATCTCTGTCGAGACCTTCCCCGCGGACTTCGAACTCTCCTTGTACGACGGCCCTCCGCCGGAAACGTTGCTTCGGGGGTCGGACAACGGTCCGAGGGTTGCGATGGGAGTGTTCGTCGCCCTGTCACCCGAGGCGCCGTCTACGTTCGACTTCTTCGCGGACGATGCCCCGCTGCATACGATTCTTGGCGGGGTCAGTTCGCATGCTCTGATCTATGCCATGGACCCTGTGTCCGCCGATTCGGGCTGGGGTCGGTATCTCGGGGGTTCCTACGAGCCCGGTTACCACCTCGTTCGGTACGAGGTGGAGATCGACTGCGAGGACCTGCCCGGAGAGTGCGTCATTGCCGACGAGACAAGGTCGCCGGAGCCCGGAGGGTTCGACGTCGAACTCGAGCTCGAGTTTGGGCCATTGTCCGAGCTCTACCTGCCTCTGTGAACCGATGGGAAGTCGCCGCGATCTCGAGGTGCTCTATCGGAGGCACGGACCGTCCGTGCTCCGTCGGGCGCGAGCCATCCTCGGAAGTGAAACCGAGGCACAAGAGGTGCTTCAGGACCTCTTCGCCGGCTTCGCCGCGGACCCCAAACCGTTGCTGAAGGCCAACAGCACGGTGGGGTTTCTGTACCAAGCTACGACCCATCGCTGCCTCAACACGCTGCGAAACACGACCAACCGGCTGCGGCTACTCGACGCGCGCGCCTGTGACGTCGCTCCGCGCCGCCTCGATGGTGGGGCTGAGCAGCGGGCCCTTGCCCATGAGCTCCTTCTCCAGCTCGATGAAGACAGCGCGAGAGCTGCGATTTACTTCCACGTCGACGGAATGACCCACGCCGAAATCGCGGAGCTGCTCGATTGCTCGAGGCGACATGTCGGCAACCTCTTGCAACGACTGCCCGCTACGGCGGCGCTTCAGGACCACCGATGAGCGAATCTCAAGCCTGCGTTTCGGACCTGGTGATCGACCGATACCTCACCGCGGAACTCTCACGCGATGCGGCGGACTCGCTCGAGCTACATGCTGCTTCGTGTTCACGCTGCGCGGCACGGCTGGCGCGTTTGCGGGCCGACACCGTGTCCACGCGCGACATGTTGCCGCCCCTGCCCGGAATTTCCCACAGCCGCACTCCCTGGGTCGGGATGATCGCGGTTGCGGCAGGATTGCTCTTGGCCGTGTTCATCGGCAGAGCGTTCTTGGGGAAGGGGGACGTCGACACCTCGGGCAGAGAACAGCTCGCTCAAACCCGCACCAAGGGCCGGGCCCACCTCACACTCTACGTCCGGCGAAACGACCGCGTTCGGGCATTCGACGGCGAGACGTTGGCGGGCGGAGATGCAATCGCCTTCACATACAGCAGCAGCGTCGAGACCCATCTGGCCGTCTTCGACGTGGATGACGGCGAGGTGACCTGTCTGCATCCGACGCTGCCCTCCACCGTCACGGCGGAGGCTGAGGCTGGTGCGGATGTGGAGATCGACCTGGCTGTCACCCTGGATGACAGCGTGTCGGACGAATCGATCGTCGGTGTCTTCTGCGAAGAGCCCCAACCTATCGCAACGCTGACAGAGGTCCTGTCTTCGGGGAGCGCCTTGCCAACGTCGTGCTCGGCCGAGTGGATCCGGCTACCGAAGGCAGGCCGTTGAGCCCCTCTCAGATCCTAGGGTTCATCGCCTCGTTGTGGCTGTTGCTCGGGATTGTGCCCGCCGCAGATGCAGCCGTCGTTCGCTACGCAGTGGTCGTGGGCAACAACAGCGGAGCCGCCGACGAGCAGCGCCTTCGGTATGCGGAGGCCGACGCGGCGAAGGTCTTCGACGTCCTCACGCAGCTCGGCCGTGTCGCGCCCCAGAACGCGATCCTACTCCAGGGGGAGGGTCCCGAGACCGTTCGCCAAGTGCTGATCGCAGTCAACGATCGTATCCGCAACGATGTCGAAGCGGGAGACGACGCGGTCCTGTTCGTCTACTACTCCGGCCACGCGGATGCCGAGCGGCTGCATCTAGGTGATGAGGAACTGGCTGTCCGCACGCTTCGGCAACTCGTGCGAGGGTCGTCCGCCAACGTCCGAATGCTGATGCTCGACGCCTGCCGCTCGGGGGCGCTGACGCGCGTGAAGGGAGTGCGGTCGACCAAACGCTTCGACGTGAAGCTCGACGAATCACTTGCGCAGCAGGGCATGGTGTATCTGACGTCGAGCAGTGCAACGGAGGACGCGCAGGAATCCGACGCGCTCAAGGGCTCGTTCTTCACGCACTATTTCGTCTCTGGCCTGCTGGGAGCGGCAGACGCGGATCTGGACGGCGCGGTCACGATCAGCGAAGCCTATGCCCATGCCTACGACAGCACGCTTCGTGCGAGTAGCCAGACGCTGCACGGGATTCAACACCCGACGTTCGCGATGAACATCAAAGGCCGCGACGACTTCGTGCTCACCTGGATCGGAGACGGTGACGCCCGGCGAGCTCGGGTCCGTTTCCCCAAGGGCCGTGGTGTGTTGCTGTTTGTGCAAGGTCCAAAGGGGGCGGTCGTTGCTGAGGTCGGTGCTCGCGATGCCGTGCGCGAGATCAGCATCGAGCCGGGCAAGTACTTCGTTCGTGCTCGGGCTCGCGACTACCTGTTGGAAGGGACCATTCGCGTTGGGCCTTCAGAGGTGCGCACGATTAAGGACCGCGAACTCGACCGGATCGAATACGCCCGGCTTGCACGAAAAGGGGGGACTGATCGCCGCCTGGCCCACGGTCCCCAAGCTGCGTATCAGATCGGCAGCGGGCTGTGGCCAGATTCGGGGGCATGCCACGGGGCGCGGCTGGGCTACGCGCTCGAACATCGTTGGCTCACCGTGGTGCCCCGGCTCGGATTCTGTCGGTCGAAGACACGGGGCTACGCGTTGCCCACGACGGGTGACGTGTTCGACTTTGACGTTACGGTCGTGCATGCGTTCGACCTACCCGTACTGACGATCGGGGTGGGTCTTGCTGGCGGCCCGACGCTGCTCCGGCAGTCGTTTTCGACGGAGCGTCGCGCCCCAAACAACCGGACCGTCGGAGGTCACGCGGACGCTGTTCTTGCCCTGACGTGGGACCTCCCTCGCGGGGTGTACTTCCAGTCCGATGTCTCCGCGCAAGCGCAGGTCTTTCGGGCACGAGAGGGCGACTCGGTCGAGCTGAGGTTGGCTCCGGTGGTCCGGGGTACGTTTGGAATCGGGAAGCGGTTCTGAGTGTTCCCACCGCAAGGGCAGACCTACGGGCGCCGGGCGATGCACGTCGTCCAGGCCCACCAGCCGAACAGTAGCTGAAACGGCAGACGCGCCCACAGTCCCCATGATGGAATCTCGGACCACCCATCCGCTTCGAGCGCCATGTTGAGGTTGGCTGGAAATACAGCCACGAGCAGCGCCAAGATTCCCCAGCCGGCCAAGACTCGGGTCTGAGGCCGCATCGCCAGAAGTCCAAGTGCGATCTCCGCGATGCCGCTCAACCACACCAGCTCTCGGTGAGCGGGCAGGGCAGCGGGCATCATCCGGACCATCACGTCGGTCATGATGAAGTGGTTGACGCCCTGCCCAATGAGAACCAGGCCGAGCACCCAGCGGCCGACTCGCTGGGGGGTTGTTTGGGCCTCCACTGTCACCCTTTGCCGGCCAGACGCCGCTGCATTTCGTCGTGCAAGGGCGAGCCCTTCGGCTGGCGAATGAAGAGTTCCCCCTTGGGCTTCGCGCCCTTGATCAGCAGAACGAGTGCGTTGCGGGGGTCGTCGTACCGGACCGAGCGAACGGCCTTCCACGGATAGACGACCTCGATACGCTTCTTGCCGGTAAACCGGACGGCGCCTGCGATCGCGATGATTGCGGACGCGAGCCCCAGGATGATGGGGACGCCCAGCTGGAACCACGCGCCGACCAGGATCGACGCGACGACCCCTAAGGCGCCCAGGAACGAGACGTCGCGGCTCTTGTGTCCGACGACCTCGATGCCATCCTCGCGAACCGCCAGTGTTCCTGAGCCGGAGATCGGGTTCGGGACGCGAGCGGTACCCATGCCGGGGGGGTCGAACTCGACCTGCATTCTCTCCATCGACGCCAATCTACACCTTGAGGCGAGACCGCCGATGTCGAGTCGAGGACGGTCGCGGATTCAATCCGGCGTCAGCGCAGCGTGCCCCCGCAGCGCCCAGCCCAGACGAAAGAGCCGGTCAGCACCGACCGTCGCAACATCGAGGTCTGGTTCGAGGCCACGGGCATGTTCCAGCCCGGCATGCACGACCTCCAGCACCAACGTCGCAGCCTCTGCGGGGCCGTCGACGGTCCCCGAGGCCAGCAACAGGTTGGCCAGGTACGCGAGTTCCGCCTGCCGTTCGTCTCGGGTCGTTGCGTCGAGCTCGTCCAGCGTGCGGCGAAGGGCGCGAGCTGGGAGTTTCGGGGGGTCGCGGCCGAGAAGGTCTCGAAGGCCCCGGCCATGCGCGGGAGGTTCGGGGGGCCGGGGCTCGAACTCCCGCTGGTATGCGCGGGTGATCGCATCCGTATCCGCTGGGATGAGATCGGTCGGAGTCGCTGCCGCGAGGGCCAAGAAGGCCGTGGCATCGTCCGGGGCGACGTACCCTCTCTTGGCCCGGCGGTCGTTCTTTTCGGCGCGGGCGTCCTCGGCGATCGTCTCGGCGCTCGACAGGAGGCTCTGGAGGCCTCCCGCTTGCTCGATCTGATCGGTCGACGCCCGACAGCACGCATCGAGTACTCGCTGGACGACGTCGTGGTGGTCGCGATCGAGTGTCAAGAGTGCGGCCAGGACCGTGTCCCATCCTGAAGGTCGTCGGGCGACCAGAACGTGGTCACCGAACTCGATGTACAGGCATGCATCGAGCACCCGCTCGGCGAGCTCCGCCTCATGGCGTGATGCCCCTGCCATGCCTGCGCCGAGGGTCTGGACGTCGAGCACGAACAGCTGGCCCAGGAACGCGAGCACCAGCGTCTCCTCGGGAAGCTGCAGCAGTCGACGCATCACCAGGTTCTCGCCACCCTCGAACATCACCTCCAGCCACGTCACGAAGCGGAGGTGATTGAAGGACTCCGCGTCACCTTCCCAATCCCATAGCGACGCGTCGATCGCAGCGACGAACTGCTGGGGAGTTGCGAGGGCGAGGAGTTCGCCCGAGTCGGCGAGGCCGACCTCATCGAGCAGACTACAGAACGTCTCTGCGTCGGCCGAGTGCACCACCTCGACCAGGTGGGGGTCATCGAGAATCCGCGCGATCAGCCGGTCTGTGGTTGCCATTGCTGCAACCAACATGGGCATCGTTTGCGGGGGGGCAACCTCCGCGGGCAAGACGCTCCTCACAGAATTCGGGGGCCGTGCCTGCTAGGCTTGAGGAGTGCTCGGCGTCTGCGGGGCGGTGATAACCCAGCGCTGCACCGTCTGCCCTTCATAGGTGATGTCGTCGGCCCGCACCATTCCGAGCTTCTCGAGGACGCGGATCGACGAGGCGTTCGCCGGCAGGACCATCGCGACGATCTCGGAGAGCCGCAGGGTCGAAAAGCCATAGTCCAGGGTGGCCCGCGCCGCCTCCGTGGCGAGGCCTTGCCCCCAGTACTCCGGCAACAGCCGGTAGCCGATGTCGACCTCGCCCGTTTCGGGCAGGTACTTCAACCCGCAGAACCCGATCGGCGCCGCGGTCGAGCCTTCGCTTCGAAGCACACACCCCCATCGTCCATAGCCGGGGTCATCCCAGTCCGGGTAGTGCTCGATGGCCTCGCGCGCGGCATCAATGCTCGCCATCGGCGGCTCGCCGGTGTAGCGCATGACCTCGGGATGACTGTTGAAGCGGAAGAATGCTTCGGCATCATCGGGCGTCATCGCCCGCAGCAGTAGGCGCGGGGTGACGGGGCCTTGGCGATGATTCACCGCAAGACTGTACGCCGCGGCCCTCGGCATAGTCCGCTCGAAAACGGGCGGCGGGGTTGCCGCACCCACGCGTAGAGGCCCGGATTCGGTGTCCAGGGAACTCTCGGGGACACTCCGCGCACTTCGGGGCGGAGGATGCGAATGCGAGCCGACACGACGATCGCGGTTTTGTTGAGTGCAGGACTCGGTGTGGCCTGTGCGTCGGCCGACGAGTCGTCGTTGCCGTCCGCGGAGCGCTCCGCGACACCCGATGAGCTTCGCAGTGACGAGACCCCGCGACGTGGGGTGGTGCTCGGCGGGGAGAGGGTCCGGCGGGTACCCCGGTGGCCGGCTGACAATGAGATCGACGAGTCGGTCATTGCGATGATGCCTTCGAGCGGGCGCTCGGCATTGGACAAACTCTCGCTCCCCGGGCTCGTGCTTCGTCGTCATGAGTTCGCGAGCACGACGAAGGTGATGTCGGGTCACCATTGGTACGCGACCTGGGCGAAACACGACGGGCTCGTTGTCACGCTCAACGTCAGTGGGGAGGCACGTGTCTACCCGCATGTGAAGCCGTTTGAGGGCAACGAACGCGTGCGTGAACAGGCGGCCTTCGTGACCCAGAATGAGACCATCTGGTCTGTCACTTGGGTCGAGAACGGGATCGCCTACGACCTGGGGCTCGAGTGCGAAAGCCCGACGATGCCCGAGTGCCAAGATTCCGCGTTCGCGATTGGGCTCGCCGAAGACCTGGCCTACGTCGGACCACGGGAGGACGCCCGATGAAGCGCCTTCCTCTCATCGCTGCGCTCTGCCTGCTTCCACTGTCCGCCGTGGCGGGCGGCGGAGACGAGTTCAGCTTCCACGACCCCGGGGATCTTCATCCGGGCTCGGGTTCGGGAGCGGCGGATTCGACGGTCTACGCCCCGGGGATGCGCTATCCGATGGAGGCGGGGCCATCGTTTCCCAACTCGCAGGTCTGGGGCCACGGTGGTGGGTCGGGTCCTGGCGGTGGGCAGTGCGACACCGAGAACTACAGCTACCCGTGGCGGGACAACTACTGCGAGACGCGGAGTTGGAACATGCCGCTGTGTCCATCGGGGACCGGGCACCAGGGCCAAGACATTCGTCCGGCCACGTGCGACGCCGGCGAGCACTGGAACGTCGCCTCCGAGGCCGGCACGGTGACCAACATCGGTAGCTACTCGGTGTATGTGACCGCAGCCGACGGCACACGCTTCGACTACCTGCATGGCTCGGGCAACGCCGTGAGCAGCGGGCAGTCCCTGGCGAAGGGCGAGCGTATCAATCGGGTCGACAACGAGTTCGGCGGCACGCCGACCACGATCCACCTGCACTACAACATCAAGCAAGACGTCGCCGGTCTCGGGTTCATCTTCGTCTCCCCCTACATGTCCTTGGTGGAGAGCTACCGAGAACTCCTCGGCATCGGCGGCGAGACCATCGGCGACGCGGCGGTTGACTCCTGCTCCGCGGTGGTCGGCTGGGCACACGATGAGAACGCACCCGACGAAGCGATCTCGGTGCAGGTCTACTTCGATGGTGCGCCGGGAGAGCGGGCGGCTGTTGGGGTCGAGGTGCTCGCGGACGAGTATCGAGAATCACTCTGCGAGATGCTCGGATCCTGCGAGCACGGCTTCACCCTCGAGCTTCCCCGGTCCCTGCAAGATGGGCAGGAGCACCCGATCAAGCTGTTCTCCGGAGGATCCGAAGACAGCGCAGCGGCAGAGATCGAGACCTCTTCCTCGTTCACCTGCGACACACCAAGCATCCCGAGTGGAGAGCTCCGGCCCATCGACGGGCCTGAGGTGATCTCGGCATGGGGCCTCTCGCCATTCTGGGACGCGGCGGTCGTGGATGACGCAACGATCTCTGGTCTACCCGTCGGTGAGTCATTCCCGGAGCGCCCGGTCTTGGTACGGGCCGAAGACGGCGGCACGGTGTGGTGGATGGATCCGGGCTCCAAGCGGCGGGTGCCGGACGCCTCGGTCGCAGAGGCGTGGGGGCTCGACCTCGAGGACGCCGAGGTTTGGCCCGCCCACGTGCTGGACGACGTTGCCGAGGGTCCGCCGATGCGAGCGGAGGTCTTCCTCGTCCAGGCCCCCGACGGGACGCTCTACGCGGTGGATGAGCCTGAGTGTGGTGCGGATGGCTGCGAGCCTGGAACGGACTCCGACGGCGGGGGATCCGGGACCAACGGCGCCGACGACGACGACGACGGCGCCGAGCCAGACGACACTCCTCCCGCAGACACGGAGGATTCCGCGGCGCTCCCTGGGGCGGATGACGACGACCAGGGGTGCGGGTGTCGCTCGGATTCGGGGCCCGCGGGTCCCGCGTTGCTGCTGCTGTCCATGCTGGGTCTCTGGCGCCGGCGTGAGTCTGCCCGTTGATGCGGAGGCCCGGCGACCGTAGGGTTGCCCGCGTTGACCGCCTGGTTTCACCGCGCTCTTCTGATTGCCCTCTCGACCGCGCCTGCGCTCGCGTGCGGCGATGACATGGGACGAGTCGCGGACGGCGGCCGATCTTGCGACACCGAGGGCTGCGACGACCCGGACCCCGACATGTTCGCGTGTCAAAACGTCCTCGACGCTCGTGGACGTCCCATGGACGCCGGGTTCCTGGACTCGCTGGCCGACCCGTTTGCGAAGGTCGTGCTCAAGCGACCGGGGGTCTGCCCGCGCAGCTACGCCGAGACGATCGCAAAACTCAAGCTCGAGGACGACGATCGCTGCGCCGACGACCCGCGCGCCGGAATGCTTGGGCGGATTGTGTCCGAACGGGCGCAGCTCCTGCAGAAGCCGGACGTCGTTCGTGCGGTTGTCGGGCGCCAGTGCGGGCGGCGTCTGCCCTACGAGATGCTGTTCGCCATCCCGAACATCGACGCGGACGACCCCAAGCTGCCGCAGACCGGAGTTCAGGTGATGTCGCTCGACCGGGCTGCGGGAGTCTTCAACTTCTACGCCCTGGAAGGGGAGGGCGAAGGGGCCGAGTGGGTCTTTCATGGCAACTCGTTCGACCAGCTCGACCCACAAACCAGCGCGACATCAGCGTGCGCCTCGTGTCACAGCGACGGTGGTTTGGTCATGCGCGAGATCGATGCACCCTGGGTGCACTGGGAGAGCGCCGGAGTGCGGACGATCGGGGCGGGAATCGCCGTGGATCGGTTTTCCGAGCTGGGAACCCGCAGCACCGGAGAAGAGCTTGCTGGTGTCGTGCGAGCGGGCAACGCCCACTGGAACCGCACGCGAATCGGAGCGTTCGTCGACCCCCTTCGCACCGATCTGCATGGCGGATCCACCCGGCCGTTGCTCGAGCCGCTGTTCTGCGGCACCTCGTTCAACCTGCAGAGCGCCGGGCAACCCAACGAGGTCGGGACTCCGGTTCCGGTCCGAGGCATTCCCAGCTCATTCTTCGTCGACCCTCTGCAAGGCGTGACGACGGATGTCTCGGTCAGCGCCGAAGCCTATGTGGCCGGGTTGAACGAAGCCGGTAGTCGCATCGAGGGACTCGTCGGCCCTCGCGACACGTTCTTCGGGTTCACGTTCGTGGAACGTTCCGCGTCCGACACCGCCTACGTGCAGACGTTGCTCGAACTGGGCATTGTGGACGAGGAGTTCGTGCTGGATGTGCTCTCGGTTGACTTCACCGAGCCCGTCTACTCCGCCGCGCGGTGTGGTTTGCTGGACCTGGCCCCGAGCTTCGACGATCTCGACAACACCCAGGATCCGCCGGGTGACGCCCCACAAACGGACGCCTGCTGCGTCGCGCACCCGGGCGCGGGTTGTGAAGACGAGGCCGTGCAGGAATGCGTTTGCGCCGAGGATGACTACTGCTGCGAGGGGAGCTGGGATCAAGGCTGCGTGAACGCGGTCATCGATCGCGAGTGCGGCTCGTGCTCCGCGATCACACCGTTCCGCGGCGTCACGGCCGACCCTGACGTGTCGGCAGCCATGCCGAACGCAGCGCGGCTTCGCAACGCGCTGTACGCCGCGCTGGCCGGCGTCGATGGATTCCCCGCGGCCCAGCTGCGCGCCGCACTCGCAACCCCCGGACAAGCCGATGCGCATCGCGATCGCGCGAAGCGGTTCGTGCAGGCGTGTGTGGACCGGGCGACGACACGGGACCCGGAAGGGTTGGTCCAAGATGTGCTCGAGGTCTCCGCGTGGCGCCGGCGGGAGGCCATGGCGGTCAGCTCGCTGCTGGACACGCCCGGTGCGGTGGTGACCGATGACCTCGCTCCGCCGGTGGACCTGCGTTTGGATCCCACGACCTGCGCACGCGCCAGCGACTGAGTCTCTGGACAACACCCCTCGCAACAGTTCGTCTGCGAGGTCGGGGCGCAACGCTCAGAACTTGTCGCGGGCCGAGAGCAGCAACGCCGCTAGGGCGTCGATCCGCCGAGAACCCCGTCGACTAGCTGCATAGCCGAGGCGAACGTCGAACGTGGGTCCTTCGTGCTTGGGCAGTACACGCTGCAGTCGTCCGTCTTTGCACCGACTCTCGCCGGTCAGGCCGATGCCTTGGCCGCCGAGGAGTGCGTGGGCGAGGACTCGGGAGTCCGACGCCGCGAAACGACCACGGACGGGCACGACCGTCTCCTGGCCTTTGCGATCGAAGACGCTCCACTCCGTTTGCACGCGGTCCCCGATGTAGCAGAGACACTCGTGGTCCGAGAGGTCGTCGGGCTTCTTCGGAGCGCCATGCGCCTCGAGGTAGGCCGGCGCTGCTGCGAACACCGAGCGGACGCGCGACAGGAGCCGGGTGACGATCGAACTGGTCGGGACCGGTCCGATCAGCAGTGCAGCATCGAGCCCTTGTTCCGCAATGTCGCGAAGGACCGCGCTGCTGGGTCGGTCGGTGACGAACAGGCGGAGGTCTACGCCTGGATGCGCTTCGAGGAAGGCCGCGAACGTGGAGCCGAGGCGCTCGGCGACCAGCGTGGGCAGGCTGACACGAATCTCGCCGGTGAGCTCCTCCCCAACCCCTCGGACCTCGGCTTCTGCGTTTGCGACCTCGTCGAGAATGCGGCGCGCTCGGACATACAGCCGGCGACCTTCCTCCGTGGGCTGGAGGCGGCGGGTTGTTCGCACGGCGAGGGGCACGCCCAAGCGCTCTTCGAGCCGCCCCAACCGGCGGCTGATGACGTTGGTGGTTTGACCAAGGACCCGTCCTGCAGCGGTCATGCTGCCCGAGTCGACGATCTGGACGAAGGCGCGAAGCTCGTCCAGATCCCGCAGCCCAGCGACGTCTGGATCAGACATCGATTGTGTCGATCTGGGAGATAATCATTCGCCGAATCATATCCTACCGGGAGATCATTATTCGAGGCAAACCTTGGGAGACCATGGGCGCCGCTCCTTCCACCCGACCAGACTTCCTCGTCTTTCCAACGCTGACGGAGCCGGCGCTGACCGCTGTGTGGCTCAACGCGAGTACGCGGAGGCTGCTGCGTTGGAACATGTGTCCGGTGCGGGTTCGGAGCGCAGGCATGCTCGGCGGATCGCACGGCGTGATGGAGAGCGTCCGATGATCGCGGTTGCCTTGGCGACGCTCCTGCTTGGCGCGACTCCTGCTGAATCTGAGCCTGTGCCCACAGTCGCGTGGTCCGGATATGCCTACCTCGCGAAGACCGTCGAAGTCTCGGGTCATCGCATGCAGTACGTGGAAGCGGGCGCCGGAGACCCTGTCTTGATGCTGCATGGGATTCCAACGCAGGGGTACCTCTGGCGCGACGTCATCGGCGGCGTGAGCGACCACGGAAGGGTGATCGTTCCCGACCTGATGGGATTCGGAAAATCCTACCAGGGACCCGAACTCGACTACGACGCCCGAAGCCAGCAGGCGTACTTCGACGTGTTCATGGAGGCGATGGACCTGCGGGACATCACGCTCGTCGTCAACGACATGGGCTCGATGCTTGGTCTGCATTGGGCCTCACGTCACCCTGACCGAATCAAGGGCATCGTGCTCATCGAAGCCGCCATGCTCGACTCGCGTTCGTGGTGGAAGCATCTCCCGCTGAAGATGAAACTGGCGATCCGGCTGATGCAGAACCCGCGACGGGCGAGGAAGATGATTGTCGACCGCAACATCATGATCGAGAAGTCGCTCGGTGGATCAGGTGTGCTGCGAACGTTGTCCGAGGACGAACTCGACGTCTACCGAGCCCCGTTCATCGACCCTCAGACGCGGGCCCGCGTGTTGTTGGCGACGGGTCCTGCCGAGGCGTCGATCCGAGGACGAACAAAGTCTTCGTCGTCCGGCTCAGCTTTGGTCAACGAGTACGCATCGTGGCTGCGCGACACAGAAATCCCCAAGCTGCTGCTCCACGCGACCCCGGGAATGATCTCCGGTCGATCCGCGGTGCGTCAGGCGAAGAAGACGTTCACGAACCTCCAGATCGTCTCACTCGGCCGCGGGAAGCACTTTCTGCCCGAAGACCACCCGGACGCGATCGCAGAGGCGATCGTCGGGTTCGTCGATCGCATCTAGAGGCGGGAGCCGGGCTCGGCGACAAGACCGCGGCCTCAGTGGGGCCAGGGGTCCTGCTCGGACGCGAGCCCCCAACAAAACCCTGGAGACGAAACGATGATGATGACGACGACACTGCAATCGCATTCCACGACCGCCGCCTGGCTTACGGCCATCGTCCTACTCAGCTTGAGCGTAGCCGGATGCACCGGCGATGACGGAGAAGAGGAAGACACAGATGGGGCCGCCGAAACGGAAAGTACTGAAGGGACTGGCGGGACCGACGGAACAACTGGCTCCCAGAGCACCACGGCGACCGAGGGAACGGGCGAGACCTCGGGCACCGGGATGTCGACGACGACCAGTACCGACGAATCGTCAGGTGCCGAAGGGGGCGAGACCGGCGATCCCATCGCGCCCGAACTCGAAGTCCGGGTGCAAGGCGCTTCGCTGGTGGGCGGGGCCAACGGCATGTTCTTTGACGGGGATGACCAGCTTCACGTCGCCAGCGTGGGCGGTCAGCGTATCTCTGTCCTCGACCGTGACAGCGGTGAGCGCATCGACACGTTCGGCGCCGATCAAGGCGTCGCATTTCCGGATGACCTGACGTTCGCGCCCGATGGGACCCTGTATTGGACGGAGTTCGCCTATGGTGAGGTTCGCGGGTTGACTGCCGATGGCACGAGCGTGTCCGTGGCCAGCGGAATCTCCAGCGTGAACCCGATCACCGTCTCCGATGACGGCCGGTTGTTCGTCGCGCAGTGCTTCGACCCGGTGTCCAACGGCATCTACGAACTGGACCCCGCCGGTGTCGAGGCTCCACGTCTCATTGTGGGAGACATCCCCGGTTGCGCCTCTAACGGTTTGGACTGGCACGATGGCTTCCTGTACGCCCCACAGTGGTTCAACGGACGCGTCGTTCGCGTGGATGTTGAGACCGGAGACTTGACCGAGGTCACCACCGGCTGGCCCGTGCCCGCTGCCGTGAAGTTCGATTCGAACGGGGCTCTGCACGCCGTGAGCTACGGGTCCGGAGAGGTCGTTCGTATCGACCTTGAAACGGGAGCCCGTACCGTCCTCGCCGAGCTTCCAGTTGGGCTCGATAACCTCGCGTTTGACTCGGAGGACCGCCTGTTCGTTTCGAGTGCCACCGATGCGTTCGTCGTAGAGATCGAGGAGGATGGAACGGTCACTGAACTTCGCGCGGGTGGAATGAACGCCGCGATGGGTGTTGCGGTGCTCGGCGACCAGTTGTGGGTCGGCGAAGCCCTCGCGATGCGGAGTTTCGACAAAGCATCCGGGGAGGAGCTGGATGTGGTGCGGAACGTCCTCGGCATCGGCCCGTTCGGTTCGTCCCCGGGCAACGTTACGGCCCTCGACGACGAACGCCTCCTGCTGCTCGACCCGTTTTCCGGCGGCGCCGCCATCTTCGACGCGAGCAGCATGGCCGTTCAGCCCATCGAGTCCTTGGTCGTGCCCGCCGATGCCGAGCCGTTCGGCACAGGCGTTGTCATCAGCGACTTCGCCACGGGACAGATCGTGCTTGCGAGTGGACCCTCGCTGTCCGAAAGAGAGATCCTGGTGGAAGGGCTCACCGCGCCGACTGGCCTGGCCGCCGACGGCGACAACCTCTACGTCAGCAGTCTCGTGACGGGTGTGGTGCTGCAGGTTGTTGAAGACGGAGACGTACTCGCCGACCCGGTGCCCGTCACCGATGCTGTCTTTGCCGGGCCTGAGGGCATCACGGTTCGAGCCGGCGGGCGTTTGGTGGTGGTCGAAGGCGCCACGGGAGTATTGCGGCAGGTCGAACTCAGCACTGGCGACGTCACAACCCTCGCGACAGAGCTGAGCTTCTTGCCTCCCCTGCCGGGCCTGCTTCCGTTTCACTTCCTCAACGACGTGGTGGTCGATGACGACGACGTGCTGTACATCAACGGCGACGGCGCGGGAGTCGTGTACGGACTACCACCCGCTGACGGGGGGTGACACGGGCGGGCCTACTCGAACGCGGTGATGTTCGCGGACCAGACTTGAGGCGACCCGGGAATGGGCACGGCGGCTCTCACGGTCCTCGCTCGCAGGTCGATGATCTGGACGACCATGCCCATGTTGTCGTCTTCCCAAACCATGAGGTAGCGGTCGTCCCCGAGGTGCTGAGCCGTCACGGTCTCGTGTAGGGTTCCGCGCTTCACGACGCTGGTGCGGACGTTCCCCGCGAAGGTGTTCGTGAACTGCTTCCCGTTGTCGTAGGTGTAGCTGAGCGTCTTTCCGTCGAAGACATCGATCGCGTCGGTCCCGACGACGGAAGCAGCAGCTTGCGCGGGAGGAAGCGCAGACTTCGTCGCGCATCCAGCACAGACGATGGTGAGGATGAGGGCGATACGGTTCATACGTTCGCGTCTCCGAAGGCGGTGATCGTGCCTTTCCAGACCTCGAGCTTGCCGTCGACAGGCACGGAGGCGAGCAGAGTCCGCGCGGCGAGGTCGACGAGCTGGGTGATCGCGCCCATCTCCTCATCGATCCACGCGATGAAGTAGGTGTCGGGCGCCACGATTCGGATCTCGACCTGCTCGTGGAGCGTTCCTCGGCCTTCGACCTTGGTGATACGCGTGGCGCCGTCGAAGACGTTGGTGAACGCCCACTCGTTCTCGTAGACGTAGGAGATCGTCTTGCCGTTGAAGGCATCCACGGCGTCGCTACCAAACTGTTCTTCGGCCACGGAGATACCTTAGGCAAGTCGTGGCTACGCGCAAGGGATGCTCGATACGCTTCGCGAATCGATGGATTCGCGTGGCGAATGTGTCACTCCGTGAGCAAGGCTCGGAGCCAGCACTGTCCGGGATCTGCGTGCAGGCGTTGGTGCCAGGTCAAACAGAGCGCCGGACCGTCGAGCGCTTCGGCCAAGGGGTGCTCGACTGCACGCAAGGCCGTGTTTGCTGCGATGGTTTTCGCGATGACGGCGGGCAAGCTGCACACCCATGGGGTGGTGAGGAGGACGGTCGGAAGGGCGGCGGCGTGGCCGAGCTCCAGAGCGATCCTACGTGTCGCGCCCGTAGCCGCCACGACTCTGTCGACGAGGCCTGGTTGCCCGTAACGGCCTGCCGGGGCGATCTGGACGTGGTCGGAGGCGAGCCACGCGTCCTTGGTCAGTTCGTGTTCGTAGGACGGGTGCTGCGGGCCGAGCAACACGCGCCACGCCTCGGTCTTGATCCGCAGAGATGTCCGGTAGAATTCGCTGTGGTCGAGTGCGGAGCCGGCTACAGCGTCGAGTCGGCCCGAGAGGAGGTCCTCGGTTGGGGTCGGTGTGCTTCGAACGCTGAGCTCGACGCCAGGCGCGTCGCGGGCCAAGCTCGGCACGACTCGCGGCAGCAGGAGTGGGGCCAACAGGTCGGACATGCCCACCGCGAAGCGCCGCCGGGCCGTCGCGGGCTCAAACTGTGCGGGCTGCACGAGGGCACGGGCATTGCGTAGCAGCGGCTCGAGCTCGGCCCGCAACTCCAGCGCGCGGGGGGTGGGGAGCATCGAACGCCCGCTTCGAACGAGCAGTGGGTCTCCGAACGTCTCGCGCAGGGTGCCAAGCGAACGGCTGAGGCTGGGTTGCGACAGTCCAAGGCTGGCAGCAGCTGCGGACACACTCCGGGCATCGAGCAGCGCGGCCAGGTGTCGCAGGAGGTTGAGGTCGAAGTCCTCGCTCGCGTTGGAACCCCGACTCATTGTCGGATCATGGCACGTTGCTGCTCAGCGGTACGGTGCCACGTGCTGGTATTCGACGCGCGCGTCGACGGAACTTCCTTCCCAGCGGGGTGGTATGCGCCCCTCATACCGAACGATGGCGTGGGTCTCGGAGTCGAACGTCATCCGCATCGGCGGAATGGAGAGTCGCAGAACGGGGCTCGTTGCACGCATGGTGACGGTGGTGTGCTCGTCTGCGGCCTTGGCCATCACCAGGGTGAATCGGTAGCTTCGTCGCCGCTCGGCGACCACGAATTGCACAGGCATCTTCTCGCCGGAACTCAGCTGCTCCCAGTGCGTCGCGACGAAGCCGAACAGCGTGGGACCGGTGACCGCCGGAGCGCGGAGGTGTTCGGTTCGGCGACGCGCCCGACCGTCCTTGTGGCTGGTGTAGACCAAGGTGTCGGCTCCGTCGGCGACGACCTCGCTGCGAACCCCGAGTTGCTGGTGGTCCTCGACGTAACGATGCAGCTTGTAGGATTCGTCGTGTTCGGCGAGCTGGGTCACGACGAGCCGGCCGTCTTGTGCGGTGCGGCTTGTGTGCACGGAGGTCCACGAATCCCCCTGGACCCGGCTGTCCCGCGTGTAGCGAAACATCGGGGTGCCGTCGGTCCCGAAGACGTCTCCCGCGTAGATCCGCGTACCACCTCCGGGAACCCGTGGTGCGGCAGAGGAGACGGCCGAGCAACCGGAGGCGAGGGCCAGGGCGAGGAGCGTCGTACGCATGCTTTCAGACTGATGGTTCGCTCGCCCTGCCAACAGTGTCCGAACCCGACAAACCGTTGGCCGATCTCGACACCCCGCGGTCGGGTCTGTCTCTTATACACATCTCCGAGCCC
>OJGU01000542.1_pt1 | contig 20924 bp, 18 predicted proteins | sample 1594741 | NCBI WGS metagenome assembly OJGU01 (sample SAMN05416841, study PRJEB24817) | seawater metagenome | isolation source: Sea water | place: Canada:Atlantic | collected 2013-07
ACGAGATGTAGAGAGGTCTCGTGGGCTCGGAGATGTGTATAAGAGACAGATCGAATTCATGAACCGCCCGATCAGAAGCGCCTCAGCGAATATCGGGATGAAGTGAAGGCTCATAACATTCCGTGTGGGAATCTTAAGAATCCGAACGAGGTGCAGAAGCTGTTACGGCGATTGAGCGAATCATCGCTTGGTAAGGCTTTGAAGATTGGATTCCTTAAGGCCTTGATGAGGGCGCGCTATTCGACGGCACCTGTTGGGCACTATGGTTTGGCGAAAGAAAATTATGCCCATTTCACCTCTCCTATTAGGCGCTACGCCGATCTCATTGTTCACCGAAGTTTGTTTGAGAAGACCCGTCTCAAACAGCTCCGAGAGGTAGCGGATCATATTTCATTGACCGAGCGGAATTCCGCTGATGCAGAAAGGGACAGCAAGACCGTAAAACTCTATGCCCATTTGAGTGAGCAGATAGCGTCAGGCAAGTTTGAGACCTATGAGGGCATGGTGAGCGACATTCGTAATTTTGGGTTCTTTGTGGATGTGTCATCACTGGGACTAAGCGGACTTGTTCCCTTGTCAGTGATCGACGATGAGTTTTACATATTCAACGCCGAGCGACGCTTGCTCCTTGGGCAGCGCAGTGGGAGGAAGATTTCCGTTGGCGATCTGCTTCAAGTCCAAGTGCACAAGGTTGATCGGTTCAAGAAACAGGTCGATTTTCGCTTGAAAACGGAACGGTCTGGTGGAAAGACGAATCGACGGCGTCAATTTAAGAAAAGTAGCCGAAGCCCTAAGAGTGGAAGGTCAGGGCAGAGCAAGCGCAGTACAAAATGGAAAAAAGGAAGATCCTAGCCGCCGTAATCCAGGTGATGAGAGATGAGTTGAGTCTCCTCAATCGAGCAGCGGAAGATGCTCGTTCCGGGGCGACGGACAGTGAGGTGTTGTCTGAAAGTAAATATGATACGCGTGGATTGGAGTCCTCGTATCTAGCTCGGGGGCATGCGATGAAGTTTGAGGCGCTTGCTGAAGATGTCGCCCTCCTGGAGAATCTTGAATACCGAAACTTCGATCCTGGTGAACCAGTGGCTCTTGGTTCTTTGGTTGAGGTTCAATTGGGGCACGAGCCGATGTTCTTTTTCCTATTGCCCAAAGGGGGCGGCATCGAAGTGGAGCTAGAAGTGGGGGGGGAGGAAGTGACGGTCGTCACCCCTGAATCACCGATGGGCGGCAAACTGCTGGGCCTGAGGGTCGGGGATGGGTTCGTGTTGAATAAGGGCCAACCGAAGGCAAAAATTAAGTCTAATCAATAGTCATGGAGACAAATGGCCACAGGTGTGTGGCGGAGTTGCCTAAAAAAGGAGGGCTAGTTGGCCAAAAGATTTGCAGCGCTTTTCGATTTAATCGTTGAGAAATGGCGCATCTTCCAGGCATAATCGGTGCTGTCTCCATAGCCCATGTTTGTGAATGAAATCAACTGTGTCTAATTTGCAAGGATCACTCTTCCGGAGCGGTATCTTTTTCTCTCTTTGGCTCGTTGCGGCGGAGGCGTCGGTGAGTGCGGCGCCGGGGGATGATCTTGTGTTTTTTCGGGAGCAGGTTCACCCCATTCTTCGTGAGAATTGTCTGAAGTGCCACGGAGAGAAGGTGAAGGGAGGGCTCGTTTTGACCTCGCGGCAGGGGGTTCTTCAGGGGGGAGATTCTGGTCCAGCCGTGAATCTGACCGATCCGGAGTCAAGTCTGCTGCTGGATATGATTAGTTATCGGGACGAGGATCATGAGATGCCACCAAAGCAGAAGCTCTTGGCGGCTGAGATCGAGATTCTAACAAAGTGGGTTGTCAAGGGAGCGGCCTATGCCCCAGAGCTGGAGCAAGAAACTGCCGGCGAGGAGCACTCGGCAAGTGGCTATTTGACTGAGATTGATGAGCGGACTCGAAATTACTGGGCCTTCAGAAGCATTGCTCCACCGGATGTTCCTTCAGTGAATCGAGAAGGATGGAATGAGAACCCGCTGGATGCGCTTGTCCTTTCCAAATTAGAAAAGGCCGGTCTAGAACCCAATCCTCCGGCCACACGCCAACAATTGATTCGCCGGGCCTATTACGGCCTTATTGGCTTGCCTCCATCGATCGAGGAAGTGGCTGCGTTTGAGGCTGATGAAAGTCCCGATGCCTTCGAGAAAGTGATCGATCACCTCCTGTCATTGCCTCAATACGGTGAAAAGTGGGGGCGCCACTGGCTTGACTTGGTTCGGTATGCGGAAACAAATGGCTATGAACGGGACGGCCCAAAAGCAGAAGCGTGGCGGTACCGCGACTATGTTATCGGCGCGTTCAATGATGATACGCCCTATGATCAATTTATTCGCGAGCAATTGGCTGGCGACGAATTGCCTGAGGTTACGACGGAATCTCTGATCGCGACCGGCTATCAACGAATGGGGATTTGGGATGATGAACCGGCGGATCCCGACCAGGCCTACTACGATGGACTTGATGATGTTGTTTCAACGACCTCGAGTGTCTTTTTGGGTATGACGGTGGGGTGTGCTCGCTGTCACGACCATAAGATCGACCCGATTCCACAGAAGGACTATTATCGCATGTTGGCCTTCTTCCACAATACCCTCAACAACATCCAACAGAGACAGTTTAAAAAGTCTCCTTACACGCTAAACACGCTTCGGGTGATCGCGGACGAAGCGGAAAAGGCAACGCATGCTGCCGAAAAAGCGAAACATGAAACCCAGCTTAAACAGCTAGAGCAACGGGTGAGTGAATTCGAAAAGATCATTGCGAAACAGTTTTCAAACCCTGAAAAAGAAGACGCCAAAGATCGCCGGACGCGTGAGTCTCTCTATCGTAAGAAACGAGCAGAAGTCTTGGACGAGTCTCAGTTGGAAGATTACGTAGTCGCCAAAGAGTCCCTAACGGAATTGAAACGGAAGAGATTGCCCGGCCTTACTAGTGCGCTCAGTATGCGTGAGAATGGGCGAGAGGCTCCAGATACTCATGTTCTTATCCGGGGTAATGCGCATGCAAAAGGAGATTTAGTGCAGCCGGGCTATCCCAGTGTCCTTGGCTTTCGGGATCCAATCATTCCTCCGGCCCCTGAAGGGGTAGAAAGTTCAGGGCGGCGGCTTGTGCTTGCAAACTGGATTACCAGTCCTGAGAACCCCTTAACCGCACGAGTGATCGCAAATCGTATTTGGTACTTTCACTTTGGTCGGGGTATCGTTCGCTCGCCCTCAAATTTCGGCCAGAACGGGGATCAGCCAACTCATCCGGAGTTATTAGATCATTTGGCAACCGTCATGATTCGTCAGGGCTGGAGTATGAAGGCCTTTCACAAGACCGTGATGCTCTCCAAAACGTACCAGATGTCTTCGCAAGGCAGTGAGAAGGGATTGGCAGAGGACCCCACGAATAATCTTTTTTGGCGCTTCGAGATGCGTCGACTAACGGCTGAGGAAGTTCGAGATTCGATCCTCAATGTCAGTGGGGAGCTCAACTTGAAAATGCGGGGCCCCAGTATCTATACCGACATTCCTCAGGAGGTGCTAGCGACGGCCTCCCGACCAGACAACGCTTGGGGACGGTCTCCAGAGAAAGAACGATCGCGACGCAGCGTCTATGTTTATGTGAAACGCTCTCTGCATGAACCCATGCTAAAGGCCTTTGATTCGGCAGATACCGATTCTACCTGCGCCGTTCGGTTCGCGACCACGGTGCCGACACAATCACTGACGATGTTGAATAGTGAGTTTGTGAACTTGAATGCCCTCCGATTCGCAGAACGACTTCGACGAGAGGCGGGTGACGACAAGAAAAAGCAGATCGAACTCGGCCTGTCACTCGTCTTGAATCGAACTCCTTCCAACGCGGAAGTGAGTGATGGCCTAGCGATGATGAAGGATATTCAAAGCAAGGCTGACTTGGCAGATTCACAGGCTCTAGATCGCTTTTGCCTCATGGCGCTGAACCTCAATGAGTTCGTATACCTTGATTAGCGAATTGCCTAATGTTGCTCACTGAATCAAAGAGAACTTCAAATCAATGATGAACGAAAAACCTCGCAACACTTTCTGTGGTCAAACACGCCGCGATTTTCTTCATACGATGGGTGGTGGTTTTACATCACTAGCCCTCACGGGACTATTGGCAAAGGATGGGTTCCTAAATCAGCAAATGGTGGCTGCGGATGGGAAAACGGCATGGCAGAGTCCGCTGCAACCAAAGCAATCCCATTTTCTTGGCAAAGCCAAGCATGTCATTTTTCTGTTCATGTATGGAGGGCCCAGTCACGTCGATACGTTTGACTATAAGCCAGATCTGTATCCGCTCGATGGGAAGACCATTGATGTTAAAACCTTTGGGCGAGGGGGGCACAAGAAGCAGGGCCGCGTTGTTGGGCCTAAGTGGCAGTTTAGTCCTCATGGCCAGTGTGGAAAGAACGTCTCGACCTTATTCCCTCATTTGGCGAAACACGTCGACGATATGGCGTTTATTCATTCGATGACAGCTGACTCGCCGATTCATGGCTCAGCAATGCTCATGATGAACTCCGGGCACTTGCTCAGTGGTCGTCCTTCTTTAGGTTCTTGGGTTAATTATGGTCTGGGTACGATCAATCAGGATCTTCCGGGCTATGTTGTCATGCTTGATGAGAAAGGGGGGCCGATCAGTGGAGCTAAGAACTGGACCAGCGGTTATATGCCCGCCAGTTATCAAGGTACTGTCTTTCGACCTAAGGGAACTCCTATTTTGGATCTCAAGAATTCGCGAGGGATGAGCGCGAAGGAGCAGCGAGCATTGTTGAATCACTTGAATCACTTCAATGAATCCCATCTTGCTGATCGAGTTGATAACAGCAATTTGGCCGCTCGGATTGCTAGTTATGAACTTGCCTTCAAAATGCAAACCACGGCTCCTGAGGCGGTCGGAACCGATAAGGAACCCGAACGAGTCAAGGATCTCTATGGGATCAATGAAGATCGCACGAATGATTTTGGAAAGAAATGTCTGCTAGCGCGCCGTCTGGTTGAGCGGGGCGTTCGCTTCGTGCAGATCTATTCTGGTGGAGCCCACAATGATGACAATTGGGATGCTCACGGTGATCTTGAGCGCAATCACAACTATCACGCTGGGAATACGGACAAGCCAATCGCTGGCTTGATTCAAGATTTGAAGGATCGCGGAATGTTAGACGAAACCCTGATTGTTTGGGGTGGTGAGTTTGGGCGTCAGCCCACGGCAGAATACGCCAAAGGAACTGGTCGAGATCACAATGCCTACGGTTTCACCATGTGGATGGCTGGAGGCGGAATCAAAGGCGGGGTTAGCGTGGGAGAGACCGACGAGTTGGGAAGCGCAGCCGTACGGGATCGTTTCCATGTGAAACATATGCATGCCACGGTGCTGCATCAGCTTGGGCTCGATCCCAACGATCTATCGTACTTCTATGCCGGGCTTGATCAGCGACTCGTCGGAGTCGAAGGGGCTGAGCCAATCCAGTCGATTATCTAGGAGCCGAATTGATGAGTCCGCAGTGGATTGGCTAGCCTGCGGCCTTAGGTTCGATTGAGTAGATCTTTCCGTCAAAAGAGAGTACGTAGACTTCTCCGTTGGCGTCACGAGCAAATCCTGAAATGCTTCTGCGAGGTTTAACATCAGTGGGCATTTCTGCGACGACTCCTTGGTGGGTGACTTTACCGTGTTCAAAGCGGAGTCCCCAGAGCGTGCCCATCGCAAAATCACCGTAGAAATAGATCCCTTCTAGCTCGGGGTATTTGCCGCCACGATAGACTCGACCTCCCGTGATGCTGAGCCCAGGACTATGGGGGAAGGTGGCTTGTTCATCGTATTGCGGGGAATGGGGGTATTCCATGATAGGAAAGATCGTATTGACTGCTTTAGCCGCGGGTTCTTTGAAGAGATGAAAGCCTTCGTAGGTATTCCAACCGTAGTTGCCGCCGCGAACGACAATGTTGATCTCTTCCCATTTGTTTTGTCCGACGTCAGCCACCCAGAGCTGACCAGAATCTGAATCGAAAGAGAGTCCCCACGGATTGCGTAGTCCAAAAGCCCAAATCTCTCCTCGGATTCCACTTCCGGCTCCTCGGAAGGGATTGTTCCGAGGAATTCCGTATTCCAAGCCCGCATCCCTTGAGTTCACGTCAATTCGCAGGACCTTCCCCAGGAGTGAGCGAAGGTTTTGGGCGTTATCATGGGGGTCATTCGCCGAACCCCCGTCGCCGAGCCCGATGTAGAGGTGGTCGTCGGGACCAAATTCGATGGATCCAGAATTGTGGTTGCCGTAAGGCTGAGGAATTTCGAGCAAGAGTCGTTCGGATGCGAGATCGAGCGTGTTGCTGGATTCGTTTCGCAGGAGTTCGCTGATGACGCTTCTGCGAGGCTGATGTTGAGTGTAGTAAATATAGACCTTTCCGTTGGACTCGTATTGAGGGTGAAATGCAAATCCAAGAAGCCCCTCCTCATTTTCGACGTACGTTTTTCGATCGGAGATATCGAGAAATATGTCTATATGATCCGTTTCGCGATCTTGCGGAAGACGCAGGATCCTTCCTTTTTGTTCGACCAGATAGAGTTGTGAATCCCCCGATCCCGGACTTTTAGCAACGATTGGGCGATCGAAACTTAGGCGGGGATAGGCGTTGCTGAGCTCAACTTCGGGAAGCGGCTCAATGGCTGATGATTTGAGGCCGACACCGAGCAGCAGCAGTAGAATTAAGGGCAATGGCTGAGGGCCAGACTTTCTCATGAGTCCCAAGTTATCTAAGCCTCACGATCGCGCAAGCATTTCGTCAGGACGACTCAGAAAGTGATGGGATCAGGTTTCATTTCAGCTCAGATACGCTAGCGCCGGACGGCTTTAAATGGCGTAGTTTTTGTTGCTCCTCCTTGCCCGTGCCTTAGGCTTGGGGCTACCACCATGGATGACTCGAACGAGCAAGCGACCGGACTGCGGTCTCGCCTGGCCCAATACGGAGATGAGGCATTTTCTGCCTATCTCCGACGGACCTTCGTCAATTCGATGGGGCTGGCACGGGAGAATCTTGATAAGCCCGTGATTGGCATTGTGAATACTTACAGTGAGTTAAATCACTGTCATCTTGGGATGAAGGCTCTCGTAGAGGCTGTTAAACGGGGGGTTTGGGTAGGGGGTGGTTTGCCGCTTGAGTTTCCTGTGATTTCCTTGGGGGAGCAGTTTCTTAATCCAAGTGCGATGATGTTCCGCAATCTCATGGCGATGGATGTCGAAGCGATGTTGATGGCGCAGCCTCTCGATGGGGTGGTTTTGCTCGGCGGTTGTGATAAAACCATTCCGGCGCTGTTAATGGGGGCTGCCAGCGCAGATCTTCCCTGCATCGTCGTGGCGGCCGGACCGATGCTAGCAAGTAGTTATGAAGGAGAACGCGTTGGAGCCTGTACCGATTGTCGCCGATTTTGGGCTGCGTATCGACAAGGAGAAATCGATGAGACGGCGATCCGTTCTATCGAAGAGCGATTGGCCCCCACGCATGGAACCTGTGGTGTTATGGGGACCGCGAGTACGATGGCTTGTCTCACGGAGGCGCTAGGAATGATGCTGCCAGGCGCCGCGGCAATTCCTGCGGTTTACTCCGAACGCATTCGGTCAGCCGAGGAAAGCGGTCGACATATTCTAGCCGCGGTAAAAGCGGGAAGAAGGCCATCACAAGTAATGACCTACGCTGCGTTCAAGAATGCGCTCAGAGTCTTGTTGGCAATCGGCGGATCTACCAACGCCGTGATTCATCTTGTTGCGATCGCTGGCCGTTTGGGAATTCGTCTCGAGCTCGATCTGCTTGATCAGCTCGGGAAAGAAACACCGGTGCTGGTTTCGGTAAAACCCAGTGGTGAATTTTTTATGGAAGACTTTTATCGCGCAGGTGGTGTGCCGGTGGTGATGAAGGAATTGGAGGCGACGCTTGATGCCACGGTGAGTAATGTCTGCGGGGAGTCTCTTGAAAGTCAGCTTCAAGCGATCGCATTCCCTGAGTGGCAGAAGGTGATTTTCCGGTTTGATGCCCCGTTTCAGGCAGAAGGGTCGCTTGTCGTGCTTCGAGGAAACCTGGCTCCGCGGGGAGCTCTCTTGAAACGCTCTGCTGCATCGGCCCATCTCTTGAAGAAGCGAGGGGAAGCGCTCGTATTTGATTCTCTGGAGGACTTGTCTCAGCGGGTCGATTCGTCTGATCTCGAGGTGTCGCCCGATCATTTCCTAGTTCTCAAGAACGCTGGACCCCTTGGTGCACCAGGAATGCCGGAGGCGGGATATCTTCCGATTCCTAAGAAGCTTTCTGGAGTGAAGGACATGGTCCGCATTTCGGATGCGCGAATGAGTGGGACGGCTTTCGGTACCGTGATCCTTCATGTGTCTCCCGAATCAGCCAAAGGGGGCGTGCTTGGTTTAGTAGAAACGGGGGATTGGATTGAGCTCGATGTTGACGCTCGCCGCTTGGAACTCGACGTGGCTCCGTCGGAACTGGAAGCACGGCGTCGCCGGGGCCCAGGTGCAAGGGAAGATCGACCGGTTCGTGGATACGAACGCTTGTTTCTTGATCACGTTCAACAGGCGGATCTCGGATGCGATTTCGATATGCTGCGGCATCCCTCACTCATGGATGATGATCTTGCAATTGAACAAACTTAGTTATGGACCCATTGTTAATATTAGCGTTCGGGATGCTTGTGGTTGTTGGAGGGATCTTGCTTCTTCGACTTCACGCCTTCCTAGCCCTCATCGCGGCAGCTTTGGTGGTCGGAGCTTTGACATCAACTTCCGCCCTGGAGTCCTATGGCGAATCGAAAGGAATGTCGGAAAGTGAGGTCGCTTCCTTTGCTAGTACGCCGACGATTTCCCGTCTTGGTACTAAGTTTGGAGAGACTTGTGGCAAGATTGGTATTCTGATTGCCATGGCTGCTATTATCGGAAAGTCCTTGCTTGAAAGTGGTGCCGCGGACCGAATCGTTCGTTCCATTGTTGGTCTCTTCGGGGAACGGCGAGCTCCCGTTGCCTTTACCGCGAGTGGCTTCTTTTTGGGGATTCCTGTATTCTTTGATACGGTATTCTACCTGCTCTTTCCGATTGCCAAAGCGATGGGGCTTCGACGACCGAATAATTACCTGCTCTATATTCTAACCATCTCTGCTGGGGCCACGATGGCCCATTCCCTGGTTCCGCCGACTCCTGGGCCCTTGCTGGTGGCAAGTGAAACCGGCGTGGGAATTGGTTCTATGATGGTCGGAGGAATCTTGGTGGGCAGTGTCGCTTGCGCCGCGGGGCTTTTGTTTGCCTGTTTAGCCAATCGGTGGTGGCCGGTACCGATTCGGGAAACCGCAGACGCTTCATTGGAGGAGCTTCGATCGCTTGCTGCTAAAGAAACGCGCTTCTTGCCCCCGCTGTGGTTATCCGTTCTTCCCATCGCTCTGCCAGTGATCCTCATTGCGGGGAGTGCTGTTCTAGAGAGTGTCTTTGGGGGGCAGGAATCGATGGGGGCGGCGCTGTCCTTAGCGCTCAGTATGTTTGATCTCTTGGGCAACAAGAATATCGCTCTCATGATATCTGCAGGGATCGCTCTTGGCACGGTGGTGTGGATGAAACGATCCGAGACTTATTCGATGGTTGATTCCGTTCAATCGGCTCTGGCGAGTGGCGGAGTGATTATTTTAATTACTGCCGCGGGCGGAGCCTTTGGTGGGCTCTTGCAGCAGACTGGAATTGGTCCAAGAATTGAGGGGATGGCGTCGGCTTATCAAATGGCCGTGCTGCCCTTGGCCTTTGCGGTCACGACATTAGTTCGGATTGCGCAGGGCTCGGCGACCGTCGCGATGATCACTGCCGTCGGCATTTTTGCCGGACTAGCGACTCCTGAGCAGCTTGGGTTCCATCCCGTCTACCTTGCGTTGGCCATCGGCTGTGGGTCCAAGCCCTATCCGTGGATGAATGACAGCGGATTCTGGGTGGTCTGTAAGATGAGTGCCATGACAGAGGCTGAAGTTCTGCGGAGTTATTCGGTGATGCTCGCTCTCATGGGGATTGTAGGGCTCGGAGTGGTCATGATCTTTTCCAAACTCATGCCAATGATCTAGCGGGGAATGATAAACCAAGTGTCAAAGACCGTAACCATTCAATCTTTGTTGAGTCTTTAGGAATGTTCGGGCAATGTTAAGCATTATGAAAAATCTTCGTTGGCTCTTGTGCGGTCTGATTAGCCTATCCACGTTTGCCGAGGACCTGGTAACAGGACCTCCTGTTGGGACTGATCTGGGGGCGGTTCGCTGCTACGCCAATTCGGGGCCCTATGCCGGGCAGGAATCATTTGATGCCGCTGAAGAGATTGGTAGTCGGCCGGGGGCGTTGCTCTTCGTTCATACTCTAAATCGAAATACAGCTCCGGTCATTCGAGGGGTTGGCAATCTTGCCAGAGAGTTTGGACTTTTCGGTTTTAAGGCGTTTATCGTCACGCTGTCAAATGATCGAACGGCCGCCGAAGAACAGCTGCGACGTGTGAATGGTTCACTGCGACTGAATGATCCGATGGTGTTGAGCCTGGACGGCCTCGACGGTCCTGGAAGTCTGGCTTTGAATCGGCGTTGTACGTTGTCCTTGATTGGAATCCGAGAGGGGAAAGTGGTCGAGTCGATTGGCTTCACGGACACTGGATTGCACGATATCGATCGGATTCGTGCCTTGGCGGAAAAAACCATCGGTGACGTCCCATCCAGACCGGCCGAGTTGATCGCCTTAGCCGAAAAGAATTTACCGAATGATCCAGAGGCACTGCGAACCCTTGCGGCACGCCAAGCCGTCGACTTGTATCGACTTCACAAGAAAGCAACGGAGGATTTCGCCAATTCGAGACGCTATGAACGGCAACAACCCGGTATGATGCGGCAGGGCCGGGAGAATGCCAGAGGAAATCAGCGAATGAATCGACGGCCAGGGGGACGAGACGCGGGTAAGAAACCAGAGAACGTCGTCGGTAATCGTGATACCAGCGCCGCCCCGGTTGTTGCCAAACGCGAGCGGCGTGGTGGCCCTCCCAAAGATGAGGCATTGAGTACATTGCTTCGATCTTTCATCCGGAAGACAAATGATGCGGCTCGGGTTGACTCGATTCACGCTGACATTGTTGAGCGGACTAAGCAGTCGGAGGATTTGCTCAAAGAGGGAATTGCGATGTTCCAACTTATGCTTAGTTTTCCTGATCGATATGGCTCGGAACATGCGCAGTCTTTGGCACGCGCGTTCTTGAAGGCGCATAACGCCGAGTGATCTCATCTTTCTTATTCGATGAATCGGCCGAAGCGATATCTCTTTTTCTGTCTGTGGTTGAGTCTGCTTGACTCTTTGCCGGTGGGGGCGGATCCGGCCTCCTTCGATTTCTCTCACCAGATTTCTCCCATTCTAGCTAAAGTGGGCTGTTCGGCGGCGGAATGTCATGGTGGCGCCACGGGGCAAGGTGGGTTTAAGCTGTCTCTCTTTGCAGCTGATCCCGAAGTCGATTATCAGGCTATCGTTCACGAACTCGATGGTCGCCGTCTCGACCTCCTTGATCCGGAACAAAGTTTGTTTCTTCGGAAGCCCAGTCGTGATGGCGTCAAGCATAAGGGGGGACGGTTGTTTCATTCTGACGATGCCTTGTATCGTGCGTTGCGTGATTGGATTGGTGAGGGTGCCCCTTTCCGGCGAGGGCCTATCGAGTATCTCACGGGCTTGGAAATTCTAGCTCACGGGGAACGATATCGAGTCGAGGCGAGCTTTGAAACAAGGCACGGTACCAAACTTCGAGATGTAACGGCATTGGCCTTGTTGGAATCGACAAACGAACAAGTTGCCATTATTCGCGAGGATGGAACGATTCAAGCCCGTGCCCCCGGTGAAACGTGGTTTCTTGCCCGGTACGGTCAATTGAGTTCACGAATCCCATTCCGAACGGCCTTCCATTCAAATGTGGCTGTTGCCAAGAAGGAGAGAAGGCATCCCTTGGATGAGGTTTGGTACGATCGGCTTAAAGAACTGGGATTGGAATCGCTAGGCGCAGCAAAGGAGACAACGCTCGTGCGCCGCTTGTATTTTGATCTCACCGGGCGACCGCCGGATTCGTTGGAGCTTCAAGCCTTTCTTCAGTCGGACCCAGCGAGTCGGGTGGCAGAGACAGCTGCGAGGCTTGTTGAAACCGAAGCCTTCAATCATGTCTTTTCTCGAGCCATCGCCGGTTTCTTTGAAATACCCGTTGCGGGCAAGGATCCACGCAATGCGAAGGATCGAAACAATCGATTGCGGGCGTTCTTTTCTGATGCTGTTAAATCTCGGGTTACATTAGAACGAATTGCCGATTCTGTTCTCGTGGATCCTGAAGCTCAGGCTTCGTGGCGCCACTTTTCCGATCCTCGTGATCGAGCGGAGTACGTGGGACGGACTCTTCTGGGGATGCGTATTGGTTGTGCGCGCTGTCACAATCATCCACTCGATCGCTGGACCAATCAGGAGCACTTGGCATTCTCTGCCTATTTCACAGATCCTCGGCCAGGCCCTCAGGGCTCCATGATGGCAGGGAAGTTCTTCTTGCCGGGAGAAGGGACAGCTGTTGAACCTCAACTTCTTCCCGTGGCTCTTGGATCCGCTCCAAAGGCGCTGAAACGAGAAGAAGAGGTGAGTTGGTTGGTCCGCGAAGGGGCGAGAGATCAGTTTGCGAGAAATATGGGGAATCGACTCTTCGGCTTGCTCATGGGGCGTTCTCTAGTCGATTTGGCTGATGATCACCGACTTACGAATCCAGCTATTCATGAATCCATGTTGGCCTTACTTGCGACCACCTTTATCGAGCTTGAGACGGACCTCAGGGCCTTTGTTCAGTTTGTTGTGACTTCAGATCTCTATGCGCTCAGTAGCGTGCCTCCTGATCATGAAGCGGTTTCAGGGGACCCAGAGCGACAGTATTTGGCCCGACGAGAGGCCCGGACGCTGACTTCGGAGCAACTCAAGGAAGCGGTTGAATTTGTTCTTGGCGTTTCCATTGCCGCCGAGACGCCTCCAGAGTCCCCGCTAGCTCGCCAGTTGTATCTGATAAATAGTGGGATGTTGCGTAGCGGATTGGAAGCAGAGGGGAATCAGGTAGACTTGATCTTGTTGTTCGAAGCAAAGGCCTCGGCGCAGCTTACTGAACTCTATCGGCTGATCCTGTCGCGAGATCCTTCTGAAGCCGAGCGGCAGGCCTTCGTCCCCTTGTTGCAGAGTGCTGATAGCCGTGTAAGGGTTTTGAAAGACTTGGCCTTTGCTTTGTTGGCAAGTCGTGAATTTGGATCTGTTCGTTAAGCCTTATCTCTCAAACAATGAACCTGATGAATCGACGTTCTTTCTTGACCAGCATGGGTGCTTTGCCATTCCTGCCAGGATTGCTTTCCGGATCTGAGTTGTTAGGGAAATCCAAAAAATCGCTCATTCTGATTTGGCTGGATGGGGGTATGTCTCACATCGATACTTTCGACGGGAAACCTGAGGCGCATCCCAATATTCGTGGGGACCTGAGCTCTCACGAGTCGAGCTTGGAGGGAGTGTTTGTTAGCGAGGGCTTACCCCGGCTTTCGAAGCGAATGAAGCAGCTTTCTCTGGTTAGATCGTTGACGAGTCCTGAAGGCAATCATGACCGAGGATCGTGTTACATGCTTACCGGGAGACGGCCGAATCCTGTACTTACCTATCCCTCGATTGGGTCGCTCATAGGTCATGAAGCTAAGTCCTTGGAAGGAATGGTTCCCCCGTATGTTGCAATCCCTGATTCCCATTACTACGCGGGACACGGATTCTTGCCTTTGGCCCGAGGCCCCTTTGAAATTGGAGGGCGGCCTGGGTCGAGTGGATTTAAGGTGAAGGATCTCGAACCGGCCCCACATATGGAGCAGGCCATTCAATTGCTGAAACGAGTGGATCAATTTGACGGTGGGGCGCGATCGGATGCGGAGCTAGCTCGCGATCGATTCTTGAGTCAAGCCCAGTATCTATCCCTCAATCCTGAGGTTCGCGCGATGTTTGATCTGAAAAAGGAATCAAGCGATGTGCACCAGAAATATGGAAAGCACTTTCTGGGGCAATCCTGTCTGCTTGCTCGGCGTTTGGTGGAAGGGGGCGTTAGAACGGTCTTTGTGCGTGACAAGGGTTGGGATCATCACACCAATATCAAACAATCGCTCACCTATGGTTTTCCCCCTAAACTCGAGGCTGTGGACCAGGCGGTATCGGCGCTTCACGAAGATTTTGAGAGGCGCGGACTATTAGAAAACTGCGTCGTGATGCTGGCAAGTGAGTTCGGACGAACGCCTCGAATGAATGCAAGTGGTGGGCGAGATCATTGGTCTCGTGCGAGCTCCGTCCTCCTCTTTGGCTCTGGCATTAGGCCGGGAACGGTCGTGGGTAAGACGGATCTTAAAGGGGAAGCGCCGATTGAACGGCCCGTTTCTCCAGCAGATCTCTTTTATACCGTCCTCTCCGCTTTAGGGGCAGACCTTGACAACAAACTTCACACTGCTGACGGTCGCCCCATCCCCATGGTGGAGGACGATATGAGCCTGATCAGCGAATTACTTGTCTAGTGAAGGGATGCTTGTGAGTGGCTGGCGTTCGGCGATGATCTCTCGTTCTGTTGGGGGGATGGATCGCTATCATCGCGGCGGTCGTTTTTCGAAAACGGCGCGGGGGCTACTCAGCGCATTCATTCTCTCCTTGCCTTGGGCGGGGAAGGGTGCATCAGTAGACTACGGTGGACCGGTATCTGATTTAATTTGTATTGAGGGTAAGCCCTTCGCGGTTTCTCCGGCAGGAATAAGTCAAGGCACCGGTGAAGGGGCAAGTTTGGTGTGGCGATCGGGAACGCGTCTTTTTTCGCTGGCTGAGCTTCCGATTGGAAGCGACCCAACATTGGTTGTCGGTGGTGGCGAGCCAGGGGTGTCCGGGGAAATCGGGGTGTTCAGACATTCGAGCTCCGAAATTCGTTTCCTTACTGTCTCTAGCGATCTCATCTATGACCTTGACTGCGATCCGAGAGGGAGGCGCGTTGCCTACGGTTGCGCGGATGGAACGGTGCTCCTCGGCGGATTCACTGAGGAAGGACTGCTCGAACCAAGCTCCCGCTATAAGCACACCGCTCCCGTCCGCGCTGTTGAGTTCTCAGCGAATGGGCGTTATCTCGCATCGGCTGGATTGGATGGCTTGGTTCTCGTGCTCGATCTTGATACCGAGGCGTCGCCGCTAGTGTTGCATGACCATAGTGACAAGGTTGAATGCTTGATGTTTACACCAGATTCATCGTTCCTGATTTCCGGTGCTAGAGATGGTCGAGTGCGGGTTCATTCTGTGAACGGCCGACTGATCAGGAGTTACGCAAAACTTGGCGATATCCGATCCGGTGGGGCATGGCCGCGAGTCCAAGGCGTCTTGTCCCTTACTTTTGTGGGGACGCCGCCTTCCATTATTGCCGGGACCTCAAGAGGGGGGCTGTTTCGGCTCTCGGTCGAATCGGTGGAGACCGCGCCGCTCGATCGCCTAAATCAACCGATTACTGCACTCGCGTTTGATTCAGCCTTATTTGTTGGATCGGGGGAGGTCCGCTCGTTCGACATCACCAAGATAAAGTGACGGTGAATTGGCTGCCAGGCTCGCTAGCTGTCCGCACTAGTCCGGTGTGGCCAGTATTGTAGGCTCGTCTTCAGTCCGGTTGCTAGATTCCCATATTGTGGAGCAGGACGCAGAGTCTGTTTACCAGTGCGGTTACTTGGGGGTGCTCGGTCTCTAGGCCGATTACTGATGCTGAAAGGCCTTCGATTGAGTGATTTAAGAGATCGGGTCGTTTTGTGTCTCGTACCGCTTCGTGGGCGGATACCTGGGCAAATCCTGAGATGCTTTGTGACTCTTCAGGACGTGTCTTCGATAGTATCGTGACCTCTTGCTCGAGGTTCTTGATCAATTCTTCCAGCTCACCCCGGTGCTCACTGGAGAGTTCGGTTGCTTGATCGATCTGTTGGTGGATCTTTTTAAATGAACTTTCTATCATGGCGTTACTCTATTTGATAGACGGCCTTACCACAACCCGGATTCGATACTTGAGGTAAGTCTAGGCCTATAAATGGAAAGCTCAGCGTAGTAAAGGGTTGCTGCTTGGCTCTGGATTTGGCAGTTTAGTAATAACCCCAGAATAGTATGAGAATGTTATCACGTCTTTCGAATGCGTTCACCCTCATTGAACTGCTCGTCGTTATCGCCATCATCGCCATTCTAGCCGGAATGTTGCTGCCTGCACTCGCGAAGTCTAAGACCAAAGCGCAGGGCATCAAGTGCATGAGTAATAACAAACAGTTGCAACTGACGTGGTTCATGTACGCAGACGATAATGAGGACAAGTTAGTGCCGAACGGAACAGGAAATCAAAAAGGCTGGGTTGAGGGGTGGCTCAAGACACCGCAAGATGCGACCAATATCAATCTGTTGATGGCTCCTCGAGGCCTCTTGTGGAACTACAATCAGTCATTGGGCTTATACAAGTGTCCAGCGGACAAGAGCATGGCCAAGATTGGAGCCAAATCTTACCCTCGGGTCCGAAGCATGGCTATGAATGGTTGTATCAATGGGGATAGTTGGTACACCGCTGAGATTGATAAGACTCATTTTACCTTCCGGAAATTATCAACGATCATTGCTCCCTCAGGTAAGTATGTGTTTTTGGACGAGCACCCGGATGCGATTGACGATGGTTACCACTTGACCTTCGTGAATCGTGTTCAGCTCTGGGGTAACATGCCGGCGAACTATCATAATGGTGCGGCTGGGTTTTCCTTTGCTGATGGGCATGCTGAGGTGCATAAGTGGCGGGACCCGGACACTCTATCGAAGACGATTGTTTCGAATCCGAGAGGTCCGATCGATGTTCCCTGGATTCAAGTGCGGACCACAGAACCGAAGGATGACAACGCTGAATGGCCTCCGCAGCCCAATTGAGTTTTGTTCCCTTGCTAGGCGATGATGGCGTTTGTGTTGGTGCACTGGAGCCTATATGCTCTTACGCTTCGAGTCGTTGCAATGTCGATCTCATGGAGTTGAGCCGGGGGCGCAAGAACGCATTCATTCGATGATACATCACTGCCCCGGCGATGATCATGATTCCTGTGGCAACGATCACGCCGCCCCAATCGCCGTCCTTGTTCTGAATTCCTACGGTCTGGGTTTGCCATTTGGAGAGGATCACGAGTCCCAATATTCCGAGGCAGAATAGAGGAAGTCCCCTGCGGATGTGACGAATTTCTGTTTCCGTCTTGTCAATGAGTTGGGTTAGACAAGTTTTCAGATTATCTCCCATGGCCTCGTGTTCTTTTCGCTCCCGGATATAGTGGTGGGTCGCAATCATAGCGCATACAAAGGGGATCAGCGATAGTGCCAAATTGATAGACGAATTCCATGCTGTTCGCTCAGAATCCATGGCGATGGTAATGCTCTGTAGCGCTATGTTGCTTAGTCCAATAATTAAGGCAATTGTGAGTAGTGCCGTCTCAAGGAGGTGCCGTTTACGCGCTTGATCCAACCATTGCTGTGCTCGGGCTTGGCTAACGGATTGCGGTTTTTGGGTGTTCCAGACTTCATTCAATTCGTCGTAACTCATCTGTTTCTTTCCTTTAGTTGTGCCACTAGTTTTGCTTTTACTCTGTTTAGCCGAACTCCCACGTTGGCGACGCTTATGCCGAGGGTGTCTGAGATATCCCGATAGCTGTGCCCTTCAAGTTGCAGAAGAATCAGCGCTCTCTCTGCCTCACTGAGCTTTCGGATTTCTCGGTAAATGAGGTCGATTCGTTCATCCGGTGCTTCAGCGAGGGGAGTCTCATATTCGATTGACTGTTTATACTTTTCCCTTTTGCTCTGACGGGATTGGTAGCCTCGCTGCCATGAAATGGCGCAGTTGAGCGAGATGCGGTAGATGAACGTAGAGGCTTTGCACCGTTGGTCGAAGCTAGGGATGCTCTTCCAAATACAGATTCGAATCTCTTGAGCGAGGTCTTCCTGCTCGGCGATCTTGGCAGCGAACGAATGGGATACTTTGAATATGATTCCTTGATGGTCTCTCATCCATGCCTCGAAAAGCCTATCTTGACCGCGTGATGTCATCGTTCCCTTTACAAGACGCACGCCGATTCGTTTTTCTTACACCGGATTGAATTCTTTTTGTCTGATTCGAGTTTATCGTAAAACAATAAAAAAAGGCTAGACATGTTTCGTTTGGGATTTATCGTTTTTCAATAAATTGAATCTTATGAACAATCGACTTTCACAGCTTCCGAAATACATGCAATGGGTGTTCACTGGTTTGGAGGGTTTCGTGTTACTCGGGATGCTGATCGTGCTAGGGCTGATGTTTACCGGGGGACGAATGCTTGTTAGTGGTGGGAACTCTGACGGTAGAATCGATATTTCTCTAGATCTTGGTCGAATTGCCTTCGACCTGCCTGAGGATTCCTACTCGATTGAAAGTGAGGTTTTCAATGCAGAGAGTATTCGACTAGAGGATATTGTTGGCAAGGTGGCGGTAAATAATCCTCGTGATCTCACTTTGTTCATGGATGCGTTCCTTCTGCCGATGGGGATATTGCTGTTATTTGGAGGGGGAATGATCTTGGCCATTATCGAATGTTTCCGCCGCCTTTTTCGCAGTGTTCGATATGGAGAGTCGTTTCAACCGAAGACGGTTGCGAATTTGCACAAGATTGGAGTCCTGGTAATCGCCCTCGAAATCGGGATTGCGCTTCTTAGTACTTGGGTGCATTTAAACGTCGGCAATTTTCTCTCAAAGAACATGAAGGTTACTGGTATTGAGACACAGTTCCACCTTCCTGGTGTGGGAAGAGGGTTGAGTGTTGGCGTTGGCACTGCTGAAACCCACTTTAGTTTGAACCTATCAGTCATCCTGGGAGGGCTGATGTTGATGGCCATTGGAGAAGCCTTTCGGCAGGGCGCAGTGATTAAACGGGAACACGAGTTGACCATTTGAAAATTGGTATGCCGATTAGAGTCAATCTCGATAAAGTCATGAAAGAACGTCAGATGAGTCTTTCTGAACTTGCAGAAAAAGTGGGGATCACCCTCGCCAATTTAAGCATCCTCAAGACCAACAAGGCCAAGGCGGTTCGATTCTCGACCCTCGAAGCCTTGTGCCGTGAGTTGCATTGTCAGCCCGCCGATATTCTGGAATTCGAGGAGGAATCCTAACGTTGGTCCGTCATTTGAGAAGATCAACGCTGGCTTCGTTGGCCGTCGATTGCGCGGGAGAGGTGTGGTTGTCGTGATTGCTTCGACCGCTCGAAGAAATGCTTTATCGAACAGGTTCTAGACCGTAGCTTGTCTTCAGCCAATAGCGACGTTTCATGCCGGATCGAAGGACATTTTTAAAAGGAATAGGGGTAAGTCTTGCTCTCCCGATGTTGGAATCACTGGCGCCTCTTCGAGCCCGTGCGACCACGGTGGGGGCAGCCAGGGTAAAACGATTTGTTTGTGTGGGAACTTATTTGGGATTTCACCGAGAGAGCTTTTTTCCTGCTGAAACGGGGGCAATGTATTCCATGCCGTCTGTCTTGGAGCCTGTCTCTTCTTTTAGGAAGGAAATGACTATTTTCTCGAGGCTCGACCATCGAGGTCGCAATGGCCATGAGGGGTGGAAGGCCTGGATGACGGGACGTGCCACGGGGTCGATTTCGATGGATCAGATCATGGCTGGGCACGTCGGTAGTCTAACACGGTTTTCATCCCTTCAGTTGACTTGTGGCACGCCTCCTAGTGAAGCCCGTTTAAGCTTTACGAAGGAAGGGGTTGCTCTTCCTATGATCGGGCGCCCCAGTGTTTTATATCAGACGCTGTTTCGATCGAATACTGATCGAGCTCGATTAGATTATCTCCTGGGAACGAACGAGAGCGTGTTAGATGGGGTGATGGCTGAGGCACGGGCCTTGGAACGTCGAGTATCCAAGGCGGACCGTGAGAAGCTTGGTGAGTATTTTGCGTCGGTCCGTGATGTTGAGAAGAAACTACAGAAACAGCGACTTTGGTTGAGTAAACCGACCCCATCGGTGAATTATCCTTTACCCGAGTTTGATCCTGTGGCGCCTGACTTGGCTCTCGAGTGTGAATCGATCATGTACGATTTAATGGCCTTGGCGCTCACAACCGATTCGACTCGGGTCCTGAGTTTTCTAATCCCTGGATGGAGTCAGGTCTTTACAATTGAGGGACGAAAGTTAAGTGCTGGTTATCATGGGCTGTCCCATCACGGCAACGATCCGGCAAAGATTGCGGAATACAATTTGGTGGGGACGGAACACGTAAAACGGTTCTCACGCTTTCTTTCCCAGCTAAAATCCTCTCGTGATGCTTCGGGGGCTTCGCTCCTGGATTCGACGGCGGTTATCTTTGGCAGCGGAATGGGGGACTCGAATACCCATGACAATTCTGATTTACCGACCTTGATGATCGGGGGCGGCTTTCGGCATGGATCGCATCACAGGGTGCCTCGAAACACCGGCGCCTCTCGTCGGCTTGGAGATCTCTATTTGACCTTGATGCAGCAGGCCGGAATTGAGATCGATTCGTTCGCAGGAAGCCAGCAGAACCTTAACGAGTTACTTGTTTGATAGTAATCGCAGTGAACTCTATGAAGGCTCGGTTTGAGATGAAATTCTTGAAACAGCATGGCAATCAGAGAGCCTGTTTGATTGGGTTCATTTCGCTCGTCTTAGTGACGTTTCGCGTCACGGGCAGCGAAGCGATTTCAGAATCGAACAGAGAATTTTTCGATCGGTACTGCTTTGACTGTCATTCAGGTGATGACCCCGAATTTGGGGTTAATCTCGACAG
>OJGU01000544.1_pt1 | contig 20828 bp, 12 predicted proteins | sample 1594741 | NCBI WGS metagenome assembly OJGU01 (sample SAMN05416841, study PRJEB24817) | seawater metagenome | isolation source: Sea water | place: Canada:Atlantic | collected 2013-07
CGAGATGTAGAGAGGTCTCGTGGGCTCGGAGATGTGTATAAGAGACAGGGTGAAAGCCGCACCGTCACGGTCGATTTTGCTGCTGATTTCGCTGTCGCTGAGCTGGGTGGAAAATCGGGCGTTTTTGAGGTTGAGATCAGCCAAGTGAAGGAGCAGATCCTGCCGGAGGTGAACGAAGAGTTTGCAACCCAGTTTGGAGCTGAATCGGTCGAAAAATTGCGTGAAGGCGTCCTTCGCGATTTGGAAACTGAGTTGAAGACTAAGGTGAGTCGAGATCTTCGTAATCAGTTGCTCCAGGGACTCATGTCTCGAGTGACTTGCGAGCTTCCGGAATCGGTCGTTGAAGAAGAGACCAAGAATGTTGTGTATAACATCGTTCGAGAGAATCGAAATCGTGGGATCTCGAAGGAGATTATAGATAAGCAAAAGGACGAGATCTACTCAATGGCGAGTAACAGCGCCAAGGATCGAATCAAGTCGGCTTTCATTATTGGCAAGATCGCGGCCAAAGAGGGGATCACGGCCAAGAATGAAGAGATTAACTATCGAATCATTGAGCTTGCTCAGGCCTATGATATCAAGCCAGAAAAAATGGCCAAACAGCTTAAGGAGCGCAACGGAATCTCTGAGATTCAAGAACAGATTATTAGCTCTAAGGTCGTCGATTTCCTCGAGTTGCACGCAAAAATCGAGGATGTTCTGCCCTCTGAGTAAGCTGAGTTAGAGGCGCAACTTGGAATCATTGAAATTCGGAAGGGTCTACTGGACTCTTCCGAATTTTTTTTCTAGTTCCTGACACGATAACTCGATCAATGTCGGTCGGCCGTGGGGACAGGTGTAAGGCATGCGACAGTGTCTCATGTCGTTGAGTAGTTTTTCGAGTTCCTTCTCATGGAGGCTATCATTCGCTTTTACGGCGTGCCGGCACACTGTCTTGGCAATGACATCTTCTCCCAGACGAATCTTATTGATCGATTCCCCGGCTCGTTTGAGCTGATCGATCACTTCGAGAGTAAATTGTTTCGCGTCTGGTACTTTGGCGAAGGGAGGAAGGGCATCCAGCAAGAATGTCTGATCTCCGAATTCGCTGATGCCTACGCCGAGTCGAACGAAGGCCGATAGCTGTTCTCGGAGAAACTGCGCGTCTCGAGCGCTGAGTTCCAACGTTTCAGGCAGCAAAAGACGTTGCGATGGTGCATCGCCCGTTTGCATTCGATCCATCATTTGTTCGAAGAGCACTCGTTCGTGGGCTGCATGCTGATCCATCAGAACCATCCCTCTGTCTGATTCGTAAACCACGTAGAGCTTCCCGATCACCCCAAGGAACCGAAGTGGGACCTGAAGAAGGGGCGTTGGAACGCCTTGGGTTTGAGGCAAGAGCGACGGGCTTGCCGGAGTGTGTTCTGCCCGGAGTACGGGACTGAGAGAAGGGGATGGCTCGCTGGAAATTAATGGAGAATCTTCCGAGCGTGGGCTGGCAAAGTCTTGACTGCTGCCACGCGGAAGATTGAGCTGAAGAGGGGGGACGGCATCGATGGATTCGATGGATTCGACGTTTTCACTTGTCGGTATTAGCGGTGTCGGGGGGGCTGAGATGTGAGGAACGTCCGAGACGAGCTGCGGGCGAGTGCCAGGCTGACTATATTCAAGGAGTTGATTCTTGATTGCTTCCGCGACGAATCGTCGTACGCCGAATTCGTTCCTAAATTTAACCTCCTTCTTTGAGGGATGGACGTTGACATCGACAAGACGTGTATCGATTTCCAAGAAGAGGCAGCAGACGGGGTATCGGCTCTTCATGAGGCAAGTGTGATATCCCTCTATTAGGGCTCGGTTGAGACCGCGGTTTTCGATGGGGCGACGATTCACAAACAGGTGCTGATCTGAGCGGGTCGAGCGAGACATGCCGGGTGAGCCAATCAATCCCCAGAGTCGGATTGGTTGTTCGCTGCTCGGGTCTGGGTCGGGACTCGAGTCGTGGACGGGAAATGTGCCTTCGGCCTCGATACGAAGCATCTTGGACGCTTCGTTGTTGAGGGCCTTGTAGCGGATAGCGAGTAGGTCGAGATCAGACGAGGCGCTTTGGCTCGGGCTTGCTGGAGGAATCTGCCACATCGTTCGCCCGTCTTGAATGTAGGTGAATCCGATCTGGGCGTGCGCTAAGGCCGCGAGTTGGAGATAGTGTTGAATGTGGGAGCGCTCAGTTTCTGCGGTTCTTAGAAATTTTCTTCGTGCTGGCAGGTTGTAGAAAACGTTTCGAACTTCAATGCACGTTCCGGAGGCTCCTGTGCCGGCATGAACTTTGATGATTTTTCCACCATTGATTATTATCTGAGTACCATCGGGATCCTCGCTGTCGCGCTCTCTTGTCGTTAGGGTAAAACGGCTGATGCTTGAAATACTCGGTAGGGCTTCACCGCGGAACCCCATGGTTTGGACTGAGGCTAGATCGGTAGCTTCTCTTATTTTACTCGTGGCGTGGCGTTCCAGGGATAGGAGCGCATCGTCGCGGCTCATTCCGATACCATCATCAGTGATGCGAATCAGACTTCGTCCACCTGCGTCGACCTCGACTTTGATCCGGGTTGCCGAGGCATCAATGGCGTTCTCTACAAGTTCTTTGACGATACTTGCGGGGCGTTCGACCACTTCGCCTGCAGCAATTTGATTGGCGACTTTTTCAGAAAGTAGGCGGATCCGTTGCATGCTGGCGAGTATCTAGGGTGGTTTCGGAATCTTGAAGGTGCCTCAGGCTTGACTAATGGTAGTCGCCATCGTGTCTCCCATCCGAGCGTAGAGTTCTCGATGAGATCGGCTGTTTTCGGAGAGGTCTGACATGAGCGTGATTCTACCCGGTTCGAAAAACGTCATCGTGGCGGAACCACCGAAGGAGAAAAAGCCTTTTTCTTCGCCTCGTTTCACCGGTTTGTTGGGGGCGAATGTTTGGGTGATGCTGCCGACATTGGTTGCTCCGAATTCGACGATGGTAACCTCTCCGAGGGTGTCAGACTGGAGTCGGGTAATCATCCGTTTGTTGTGCCACAGATAAGAGAGATTCTGCCTTAGCGCGAGGGGGCTTACGGAGTAGAGCGCTCCTCGGACGATCTTCGCTTCCGTTGGCACACCATCGGTTGAAAAATGAAATCGATGATAGTCCGTCGGGCAGAGCCGAGAGAGGATTGCGGTGCCTTCCTTGTAGCGAGTGGCCAAGGCATCGTCGTGAAAGAGCTCGGCGAGCTTGAATTCTTGTCCCTTGACGAACACTCCTTCGATGCTTGCTAGGTTTTGAAATCCGAGGTGGCGTCCATCCGCAGGGAACACAACACTAGCTTCGTTACTGTTCACGGGGCGCGATGCAGACCGGAGTTTTCGCGAGAAAAAATCGTTGAAATGCTCGAAAGAGTCGACCTTTTTCTCGAACTCGCTAGCGTCGAGTCCGAACTGTTTGAGGAAGGGGGTGATCCGCGTCCGGCTTCCCGTCTGATTCATACGCCATCCGTACCAGTGAGAGAAGAAGAGGCGTTTAACGATGAGTTGGACGGTGAGCCGTCCCAATGGTGTCCCATAGGCCCAACGGAGATAGGGCTCACCATAGATCGCTTCTTCTTCAATAGTCTCGGTATAGCGATTGAAGAACTGTATTGGCTCAGTGTTCAAGGGCTTTTCCGACCTGGAGGCTGTGGTTGATCAAGGGGATTCGCTCGCGAAGGAGATGGTTGGTCGCTGCGCAGTTTCCCTGGCGCTGGGTCAGCCGTTGAAGACGTCACTGATTCGGTCTCCCGTTGGGTGGAAACAGGCTCATTGATTCGATATTTCTTCAGTTCTGCGTAGAGCGACTTCGATAGGCCGGATTTTCGAAAGCCCAAGAGTTTAACCCCGCGTAGATCAAAGTGTTCATGGATATCGGTGGACCGAAAATGCTGAACAATGGGATAGTGCTTAAACTTCCTTAGCGCTTCGGATTTTCCGCGGTCGGAGATGTCGTGGGTGAGAAGAACGAACTGGAGCTGAGACTTTGATCGCAAAATGACGTGCTGTCCCACGATCAATGCGCGGGCCCGTTTAATAAACGGGAAAAGGCGTTCGGGCTTCTTTGTTGTGGGTATCATGGGCTTGAACGGAGGGAATCGTCGGTCGTCCGCCCAGGCATTCAAGCGGATTCAGTCAGAGCGTCTAGCACAATCAGAGGCTATGAGGCGCTTTTATCATCGAAAAGCCCCACTTTTCCCTGCACTCATCGATTATTTCTTGGCTCTTTGATTGATTCTCGTCTTCAGAACCTGGTATTTATTCTGCTACAGATGTTGATGGAGGTAAAGCAGCTGTCTCAGCAAATTCCGAGATGAAACACATTAAGAATAGAATGCATTGGCGCCTCGCTATTGTGTGTTTTTTCGTTCTCGGAACCTGGCAATGGGTGGGAGGGCAGGTGACGAATCCTCCCGAGCCTTCGATTCCCGCGGTTCCACCCCCCTCGCTCCCGCAACCTGGTTTGCCTGAAGGCGGCGTTGGGGCAATCGTTGGAAGGGCAAAGTTGGATCAGGTGCTGCAAACGGCGCTTGAGCAGATTGCTGAGCAAACGCTCAATACCTTTGAGCTCTTGAATGGATTGGGACTCGAAGCCGATACTCGTCTACGGGTCCTGGTTGAGGTTCAGTTTTCGGGCAATGCAGATCCATTGGAGGCTCGAATCGCGGAACTAAATGGACTGGTCTTGATAAATTCGCAGGGATTGAGTGGGCTCCGGGCTCGAATTCCGATCTCCCGATTGATAGAGCTAGGAGAGGAATCTGCTGTGATTCAGATTCGGGCTGTGGGGGCCTTCGCAGCTGCGTTGCCTCCCGCTCTGGATATTGGGTTACCCGGACGCCAGCTTTCGATTCCTGCCCTTGAAGGGATCCGAGCCGCTTTGATCGAGAAACAAGCGCGTACGAGTGTTCAACGGAAACTCGATTCGGCCTTGGTCTTGGCGCTGAAACGGCGCCAAAATCTTAGGATCGCTGATGGGGCATTGGACAGGGTTCGAGTAGTCTTGAGGGAGGATCTCGAGAGTCGGGTGTTGGTCGAGATTTCTTTGAACGAATCCGATCCGCTCCTAGTGGATCAAATTCAAACCCTTGGCGGCGAGGTGACGGTTCAGATCGACCGCTTCCGATCGATACAAGCCTGGCTTCCGCTTCAAAGCTTGGAAACGGTCGCCGAAAATCAAGCCGTCCGGCGGATTCGTCGAGCCATTGCTCCCGAGTCTCGTATTCACAATCGATCCGAAGGTGATATTCGGCACCGCGCGGATGTGGTGCGACGGGAATTTGGCTTTGACGGCAAGGGGATCAAAGTAGGAGTGTTATCAAACGGCATAGATACACTTCAGGCTAGACAGGGTAGTGGCGATCTTCCCGATGACATCATTGTCCTTGAAGGGCAGCAGGGGGTGGGAGATGAGGGGACTGCTATCATGGAGATCGTGAATGATTTGGCCCCTGGTGCGGACTTGATGTTTGCGAGCGGATTTCCAAGCGAAGCTCAAATGGCTCAAAATATTTTGGATCTGGCAGAGGCTGGATGCGACGTGATCGTTGATGACGTGGGACATCATTTGGCCCCTGTTTTCCAGGACGGCGCGGCAGCGCAAGCGGTCGAGAGTGTTTTTCAACAGGGCGTTGCCTATTTTTCTGCGGCTGGCAATGCAGGGAATTTTGATGCGGGCACTTCCGGCGTCTGGGAGGGGGATTTTGTTGCCTCAGAACTTGCAATCGAGGGACAGAATTACATCGTTCATCAATTCGGTGGCGGGGTGCCGTTTAATGAGCTGAGAACAGACCCGCGTTCGGTGATTGCCTTGCATTGGTCTGATCCCCTAGGTGGTTCAGCCAATGACTATGATCTGTTTATCTTGAACGAGAACGGAACCGAAATCGTAGCAATCTCAGACAATATTCAGGATGGCAGCGGTGATCCGCTAGAATTCATTGATTCCCGTTTGGAAGATCATACTTGGTATCGAGTCGTCATTGTTCAATCGGCGGGTGAGGATCGCTTTCTTCGACTGGATACCTTTGGGGCGGATATTGAGTTCGTGAGCCCCGGCCAAGTCTTCGGACACCCTGCGTCAGAAAACGCTATTGCGATCGGAGCCGTTTACCAAGGCAACGGACTTTTCGGACCCGGCTATTTTGATGGCGACGAGCTCGTTGAGTCGTTTAGCTCTGATGGTCCTCGGCGCGTCTTTTTTTCCAGCGATGGCGTCGCTTATACGCCAAACGATTTGAGTGCGTCGGGTGGTGTTCTTAGGGCGAAACCGGATTTTGTTGCGGCTGATGGTGTCTCTACTAACACCCCCTTCTTCGAACAGTTCTTTGGGACTTCTGCCGCCGCTCCTCATGCCGCGGCCATCGCCGCGCTGTTGATGCAACGTGGTGTGACCGATCCTCGGAATATTCGGCGTCTCTTCGAGGCAACTGCGATCGACGTTGAGCTGCCCGGGTTTGATAGGAAATCAGGCCATGGAATTATTGATGCCTATCAGGCAATGATGTCTCCCGTCGCAGTTGATGATTTGTTGTCCCGAGAGTTCGAACCCGTGATGGTGCTGGATGAGGCGTCTTTAGTGGGAAATGATCTTGCTGGGGTTGCTCAGGGATTGTTGAAAGTAGCGGGCGTTAGTCCCGTTTCAGATCGGGGCGGAGAAGTAAGTCTTGATAGCGGACTCATCAGCTATCGGCCAACCTTGGGCTTTCGTGGACTGGATCGATTCGACTATACCATTTCGGAAGTGGGGAGCTCGGCGATTTCCGGATCGGTACGCATTGAAGTGCTCGCTCCCGTACCACTTCCGCTCAAGCTGACGATTTCAAGCCTCAGCTCCGGGAACGTCTCACTCGCCGTCGAGGGCAATAGTGGGCAGGCTGTCGCAGTTGAAAAGGCCTTTGAACTCGGTGATGCTGCCTCATGGGATCGATTCTCGACCCTCAATCTGGACAAGACCGGTCGTGCTACGCTTGAAATGCCACCCACCGAGATGGCTGGATTCTTCAGAGTGCGTACCGATAGCCTTGGACGCTAGTGCTTTCGGCTAACAACGGGCTCCTGCCCGATTCTGAGCTAGCCCTTCCGAGGGGAGCATCAATCGGGTGCATGTTGCAGTGCCTCGAGAAGGTAGGCGAGTTCGGAATCGATCTCTGATTCTTCGGGGGTTGTTTGCGCGATTTCGTTGCGAACGATTTCTCTGAATCGTTTTCTAAGGCGGTGAATCGCGACTTTTGTTGCCGTTTCAGACCAGACTAGTTGACGTGCTACTTCGGAATGAGAGTGAGCGGAACCATTGCCAAGTAGCGATGGTTTTAGGATTTGGAACTGATCAATCTTGCCTTTGCGTTCCCATTCACTCTCGATCTTTCCTAAAGATCGTTCCATGACGCTGAGTGCCCACTGTCGGTCAAACCAAGAATCGGGTGCCGATTTCGACGATGCACTGAGATCAGGGCTCTGGAAGTGCTCGTCAGCGTCGAGGCTGATTGGGACCTGCCCTTCACCCCGTTTTTTTCTGAGCTGGTGCTTGCGTTCATCAGTGAGGAAATGTTTGACCGCTCCCAAGATGTAGGAACGAAAACGCCCGCGTCGTGGATCTGGCTTAAGATCTTGTTTGGCTAAGATAGAAGCGAAGAATCCTTGGGTGAGTTCGAGGGCAGTGGACTCGTCTCGCCCTTCTCGACGCAGGAATCGGTAGACGGGGCGGTAGTAGGCGTCACACAATTCGCTGAGCGCGGCTTGCGCTTCTGGAGTCTCGCCTCGGGCGCGCAAAACTAGACTCCAACGAGTCGGTGAAAACGGTGTGTTTGAATCGTCCTGATCCATTGGAGAGAGTTCGTCGTTTTCCATTCACTCGGTTCTTCCTACCAGGGTGAGGACAACGTCATCTTCGGACGCTTGCGGAATGGTGAGAATGGGAATGATATCCCCGGGAAACACCTGAAGCGATTGCCCTTTCCATGCTGCCTGAGTTCTCGTTAGAAGCGCTTGTTGCGCGGTTTCGGCGATTGAAGGGGGAAGATCAAGGGCAACAGTGTGTTCGGTCGGCTCATAGGACCCATCAGGACGGGAGCGTATTCGCCCCGCTTGACTGAGGCTGTTTGCGAAGTTCGGAAATGAGCCACTGGTGTTCCAATCGATGGTTCCTCCATTCTCGGTGCGTGTGTAGACGAATACGATCCGGCGGGTGCCGTTGTGAGTTTCTATTTTAACATCGGATACATTGATCTCGACGCTTTCGCCCTGTGCAGAACGCGCTTTGAGACTTGTCGGGGTAACAGTCGGCGCTGGAGATTCAGAGGAAGTGTTTGTGTCTCTTCTAAACGGATAGAGCATGAGGATGAATCCGGCAATTAGGACTCCGATGGAGATCTTTTGCCATCGAGTTAACGGGCCCCATGCCTTTTGTCCGGTGGCCCATCGAAAGGTCATGACAATAATCGCGATTGAAAGCAGAAATGCCGTTACTCCAAGGACAATCCATGAGAATGGACTGAGTAGGGTCGGCGAATCGGTCCGGGCCGCAATCAGGTAGGGAATGCCAATAATGATGCTCACAAGGGCAATGATTGGAAGTTCGAGTGCGCCGAAGACGCCCAGTGGCAGCCCCAGGAGTCCGCCACGCGACTGCCGAATTTCCGAAATACCGATCCACCCGACGATTGAACCGATCCCTCCAAGAAGAATGGCGGGGAAAAGGGGGGTGAGTATCGCAGCGAAAATGTTGTCATCGCGAAGCGCGAGAACGAGCACGGTGAAGCTGATGAAGAAGCAGGATGCCGCCGATAGCACCGAGGCTATGATCGACTTGTATGACCATCGAGCTGGGGTGACCTTCGTTTGGCTCTGGTCTCGGGTGACCTTTGCTCTATCCTTGGTGTTTTCTTCGGAAGATTCCTTTGCCTCCTCGACCTCCGTTCTGAAGCGATTCGCGGTCGGTTGGCGGCGTTCACGGTCTTTCTCGAGAGCCCTGAGTACGATCTCGTCGATTGTTGGGCTCACCTGGGTTTTTGTGGAAGGAACATCGAATCGCCCAATCGGAAGTTCGCCGGTTAACATTTCGTAGAGGACGACTCCGAGCGAATAGATGTCTGCTCGATGATCGACGTCGGTCGGGTTTTCGATCTGTTCGGGAGCCATGTAGTGAGGCGTCCCCAAGGTTTGTCCCATTGATGTTAGTGTGGGACTATTCTTGCTAGGGTCGCCCGTCAGCTTCGCGATGCCGAAGTCTGCTATCTTGACATTCCCATGGGTATCCATGAGGACATTTTCGGGTTTGATGTCCCGATGGAGAATCTTTTGTTCGTGGGCAAATTGGAGGGCTTCGCAGATTTTAGGGACGATCTTGAGAGCTTCGCCGGGGGAGAAACGGCCGGCTTGCATTGCTTCCCTTAAATTGACTCCATCCACATGTTCCATCATAAGATAGTAGAGGGCCTCCACGTGCCCGAAATCGTACACGGCAACGATATTGGGATGGTTGAGCCGAGCGAGCATTCGTGCTTCTCTCGAGAAACGCTCAGCAAACTGAGGGTCGGCTCCTAGTTTCGGGGGGAGTAGCTTGAGAGCAATCACTCGGTCGAGGTGCGGCTGCCTTGCCTTGTAGACAATGCCCATCCCTCCCTGACCCAAAAGTTCCAAGATTTCGAGTCCTGGAAACGCCCTTGCGACCTCTTCCTGGGTGGGAAAGTCCGAATGAACGAGTGTCGGATGGTTCGGTCCTCCTTCGGTTGCGACGCCACTGAGCAAGCATTCTGGGCAAAGGTCCTGAGGCGCGTCCATAGGAATGGCCTTTCCACAGTTTGGGCACGAATTCTTCTTTTCTGGATTTTTCATCGTGCTTGTTTACTGAGACGTTGGAAGGGAAAGGTTACAAACATTCTGTAGATGAGGCGAGATCTCCAGTTGAAATCGTGAGACTGAGGCTGCTTCCGAAGCTCCTCGTAACAAACGCTACTGAGCCTGAGGAGAGAAAAAAGGGGAGAGAGCGGCGAAACCAATAAGCGTTTTCCAATCCGTTACTCACGCCGAAAGACTGTTTTTAGACCAGGCGAAAGAAAGTGGTTCAGCCGCTCTCGTCGATAATATACGCATTTTTCGTCCCAAAGTTTTGATTTGATGGTTTTTTTTTCAGAAAATTGCGACAAGACCTAGAATAATTAGCTTTTGAGCCTTCTTGTCTGAATAAGGGGAGAGTGTTGCTGTGTCGTCGCGATCCGCGATTGTGGTCCGAAATGAGCATAATGCTCAACGAGTCCACAGCGTGGGCGCTCATTTGGGATTGAGGTGCCTCTCTAGAAACTTCAGCACTGCCGTATTCTGCTTCTTGTCGTAGAAGGCTGGTCCACCATGGGCGGCACCGTGAATGACGATCAAGTGGGTAGGCAACTCGAGGGCCTGGTAACGTCCGTGAAGTTCATGCGACTGATTGATGGGCATCTGCGGATCTTGGTCTCCGTGAAGTAAGAGCAGAGGGGGATCGGTCTCATCAACATGGGTGACCGGACTCGCAAGCTTGGCGATGGCGGGCACGTCCTCTGGTTGGCCTCCGAGTAAGAGTTGTAATGCGGGGACTCGAACGCCTAGACCGTGAGGAGTGGATTGATTAAGAATCGAGCTCAGGTTGCTCGCCCCGTAGTAGCTGACGATTAGTTGAACGTCGGAAGACTGCTCAAGATATTGGCCCACCGTTCCTTCGAGTTCACGATGCCCGTTGGTGGTTCCTACGAGGGCGACTAAATGACCACCGGCTGAAGCGCCTGCGATGGTGATGTTCAATGTATCGAGATTGAGCGATCTCGCCTTTGCCCGTAGGAAACGAATTGATGCTTTGATGTCGTGGATCTGTGCCGGAAATGGGGCAACCGGGCTGAGGCGATAGTCGACACTTGCGATCGCATAGCCGTGATCGACAAAGGGCTTCAGGGGCATGGAGGCTCTCGAACCGGCCCGCCACGCTCCTCCATGAACCCATACAATAACGGGAGCTTTTTCGCTACTTGAGGGCCGGTAGAGATCTAATTTTAGTTCTATGCCGTCGACTTCGGCGAAGGGAATGCCTTTTTCCACGTGAACTTCGGCAGATTCGATCATAGTGTTTCCGCAGATACAGCTTAGGCCCAGTGCCAAACGATAGACAGTTTTCTTGAGGATGTGATGCGGCATGGGACGATGATAAAGGATCTTGGCGGTTGGTAAATTGGTTTTTCTCGGTGGATGCCACGATTTCCTAGTCTGCGAACAACGGGCGCTCCAGGTATCTATTTTGTGGTCAGGACGACGTCTCTAGGCTATGACGGTGTGGTGTCCCAATCGTTTCGTTGCCAGTGGTATCTCGTCCCGCTTCTTGGCTGGATCGTGATCGCGCAAGCCGTCGCGAATGATCTTAAGAGGGCGTCCAAAGAGGATCTCTGGGCGCTTGAAACCCTTCGTTTCCCTGGTGACGTTGAAGCGTCTGGCGAGTTCCATCTCATTGATACAATCCTTGACTCAGAACATCAGCGCGTAGGGCTGCGGGCTGTTCCACAGGCGGATCGTCTGACGTGGTTGCGTCGAGTCAGTTTTGATCTCATTGGTCTGGCTCCCACGATTGCGGATCAGGAGGCGTTCTTGAATGACAGATCGGAATCTGCCTACGAGACGGTGGTTGATCGTCTGCTTTCGGATTCACAGCATGGTGTCCGCTATGCCCGTCACTGGCTTGATGTCCTGAGGTATGCGGATATTGATGAACGGATGCCCGCTGGAAGTAGCCTCTATCATTGGAGAGATTGGGTGATTCGTGCGCTGAATCGAAATCTGCCTTACGATGCCTTCGTTCGGACCCAGCTCACGGGCATCGAGGTTCGGGAGCGAACGACGATCAATGCCTTGGGCTACCGCAGTCGGCGGAAACCACGTTTGGACAATCTCTTTGCGCTTGGTTACCTCGCCCGTGGGGCCACATCAAGAGGGGATGGGGATCATGCTCTTGCGATGTCGGCGGTGGAGACGACTTCGAGTGCGTTCTTAGGGATGACTGTCGCCTGTGCGAAGTGTCATGATCATTTCTACGATCCGATCACGCTGGAGGATTACTATCGAATGAAGGCGTTGTTCGATCCCCTCATTTTGCGGGACATCCCCTTAGCGACCGCCCCTCAGATTGTTCAATACGGAAATGATCTCCGGACCTATGAGCTGCGCAAGAAAGATATCGATGAAGCCATCGCTCTGATTGAAGCGCCTTATCGTGATCGTCTCTACCGTGAGCGGGTGGAGATGCTGACCGAAGGTATTCAAGAGATTATTCGCAAACCCGATTCGGAACGAAGCCCTGAAGAGCGGAAAATTGCGGATGACTATTTTCCCGTTCTGAGGATCGACGTTGGCAAAATTCGTGAAGTGATGCCGAAGGAGGTTGCTACGAACTATGACGCGACGAGAGACCAGTTGAAGGCGTTGAAACGTCCCGCGGCCTTGCCCAATTTTTTAACCGTTGAGGAAGATGCCAAACGTAGGGAAATAGTTCGGTACGTTTTAAACTCAGGTGAAGCGTCGAGGCCGGAAACGAATCGGGTTGTGACCCCAGGCTTCTTGTTTGAGCCGGAAGGAACTGAGTTTAGCGATGGATTTCGGGAATCCTTTGTTGATTGGTTGACGGCCAAGGAGAACTTGCTTTTTGGCCGAGTCGTGGTGAATCGAATTTGGCAGTGGCACTTTGGAAAAGGACTGCACTCCAAGGCGAACGATTTTGGAAGTTTGGCGGAGGAACCTCCGTTGCGTCCCTTGCTCGACGGACTTGTAGCTGAGTTCCTCGCCCACGATTTTGACATGAAGTGGCTTCACAAGCGAATTGTGCTATCGGCTGCTTATCGTCGTGCCTCTGCCTTCGATGAGAATCAGTATCAGGCAAACCAAACGCGGGATCGAGGGAATGAGTTCTATTGGCGGTTTCCGCTTCGCCGCCTCGAGGCGGAGCCAATCTACGATGCACTCTTAGCTCTTGCTGATCAACTAAATCTCAGTGAAGGTGGGCCGTCCTACGAAGTCGACGAAGCTCTAGACCAACCTCAGCGACGAGGTATCTACCTGAAGCGGGGATTCCGTTCACAGGAAAACCGACTGCCGGTCTTCCTGGAAGCCTTTGATGCCGAGGACGGTCGTGAGTCCTGTGAACGTCGTGAGCAGACGGTGACGGCCCCGCAGGCACTTTGGCTGATGAACAATCCTTTGGTACATCAGGCGACTCGTGCCTTTGGCGCCCGTCTATCAGCGTTGGCAGCCGGGGAGCGATTGTTGGGTATCGAACTTGGATACCGAATGGCCCTTGGTAGATCGCCGACGCCGAGTGAGATTCAAACGGTTCTAAAGTATTTGGAGCCTTATCCCAACTCATTCGAGGCGTTGGCCTGGATGTTGGTCAATCTTGATGAATTTATCTACATTCGCTAGGGAGATGAGTGTGACCCAATCTGTAGCTAGTCCATTGTCCCGACGAGATTTTATCGCGGGCGCAGTGACCGGATTGGCGGGGACGGCACTGGGCAACCTTTGGGCGGAAGATCAATCCTTTCTTCGTCCTAGTGCACTGCCGGCACTTCCCGCAAAGATTCGCTCTGTTATCTACCTCTTCATGTGCGGCGGCGTGAGCCATATCGATACCTTTGACCCGAAGGATCGTCGCTGGGAGGGGACCTTCATTGACGCGATTGGATTCGGAGACAATCTTGCTGCGATGAAGCGGCCGGTAATCCCTTGCCGTCGCGTCTTCACACGCTATGGGCAGTCAGGGACGCCTGTTTCTGATTGGTTTCCGCACGTGGGGAAAATGGTCGACGATATTGCGGTGGTGCGTTCAATGTACTGCCGCGAATCGAATCACTTTCCCGCGGTCATCGAAACGGCGACGGGGCATCGCGGACGCCTGCTCGAAAACCCAACGTTGGGAAGTTGGGTGAATTACGCCCTTGGATCGGCAAACCGAAATCTCCCCACCTTTGTTAATCTAGGCCGACCGACGTCTCCAGTGCAGTTGACTGGCGGCTATCTCGGGGCCCAGTATTCAGCCACACCGTTTCAATCGGGGGCAACGCCGATTCCAAATTTATACCCACCTAATCCGATTCAGCGTTCTGAGCAGTCACGACGCCTTGATGCCTTGCTCGATCTCAATCGTGATTTTCGGGCTCAATATGAACTCGAATCAGCGATTGCGGCTCGGCGTCATGCCTATGAGCTTGCGGCAAGAATGCAGCTGTCGGCTCCCGAGGCGGTGGATTTTTCTGATGAACCGAAACATGTCATGGCCATGTATGGCATTGATCAGAAAGAGACGGATTCTTTCGGTCGTCAGCTACTCCTCGCTCGCCGACTGGCGGAACGAGACGTGCGTTTTATTCAGGTGTGTCACGGTGGGGGAGGCAATGGCCGATGGGACTCTCATAGCGATATGAAATCTCATGCGCCGCTCTGTCGGGAGACGGATTTGCCAATTGCTGGGCTGCTTCGCGACCTAAAGAATCGTGGGATGTTGGATTCGACTTTGGTCGTCTGGACCAGTGAATTCGGGCGGACGCCCTGGTCTCAGAACACCACGGGGCGCGATCACAATCCCAAGGGGTTTACTTCATGGTTGGCTGGTGGCGGTGTTCGAGGAGGAACCGTCTATGGTGCGACTGACGACGTGGGATACGAGGCCGTTCAGCAGCGGACCTACATTGCGGATCTCCAAGCGACCATCCTGCATCAACTGGGTCTTGATGCCGAGAAGATGGAGGTTGAAGTTAATGGCCGGCCCGTTCGTTTGGTTGATCGTTTTGCTGATCCCATCTACGGGATACTGTCGTAGACGTTTCGGCGTTCATTAGGTCAATGCGAACTCGAACAATCTTCTGATTCCGAAACGTTTGCCGACGAGTGCGATCTGTTTTGACAGTTTTCCTGCTGATGGGGTTGTTTGGGAGCGATGGTGTTCTTGAAGATTAGCAATGAAAAGGCAATCCGAGAGAGAGAGGTCGCCGCTGCCGACAGCGTCAAGCTGATCATGTTTTCTTACCGCGTCGACGACGGAGGTAGGAAGTTCTCGAGAGGCGAGAAAGTGAGCTCCAAGTTCAGTGTGGGTGGCGCCAAGTCGGTGGGTTTCCTTTTTGTTATCGTGGCAATTCCGGTATTCATCCGGGTAGTTCACTGCAAAGAGAAGTTTGCCGATGTCGTGAAGCAACCCGGAAGTGAAGGCGGCGCCGAGAACTTCCCGGTCGTTCGTGACGGTTCGCATGAGTGCTTGAGCATTCCATGCCACCATGCGGCTGTGACGAAAGTACTCAGCGACAGAAAACCCTTTGCAGACCGTGTGTTCGCAAAGCGTGAAGACATCGACCATCATGACGATGGCTAAGACCTGTTCGCCGCCTAGGAGCATGGCGGCGTCCTTTGGATCCGTTACGATTCGACTGAATCCCAAGGCGGCGGAGTTGGCGTTCTTTAGGACCTCCGTTGTGATCGCTGGATCCGAGGCCACAAAGTGTCCGACTTGTTCGAGCGTTCCGGCAGGATCTCTTAACTCGAACAGGATTCGGTTATAGGTATCAGATCCTCCCGGTAAATGCCTTAGTCCTAGTAAGAGTTTTTCCACCTGAGGGTTCGTCGTCATTTCCTCATTGAGAGTGCTCGTCGTCATATCTTTGATCCTTCCGTTGGGTTAGGGTGAGGCTTGGGCGGAGAAGCTTGATACATCATTGTCACGAGCCTCATCGGGGTTCCTTGCGCCAACTTTAGAAGCAATGCAGAGAAAGTTTAAAAGCGGGGAATGAAGGGCAAGAATTGATCAGGCTGGCATAGACTAGTGCGCCTAAACTTAGACCTCAAGGGACAAGGGGCTGGGAACGCTCCTGAGCCCCTTGGGAATGAGGATTGCCGGTTTTTGTAGCGTGCGATCTTACCGTCAGAGCCGGTCAGATACCCCTAGCAATACTAAGGATAGAGCCGTTGTTTTGGCTGCCTAACCTTGTTCAAGGATTTGGAAGGGAGGGGGCAGTGGATCAACTGAGAATGCTCTTGATCACATGTGATTCCTCAACGCCTGTGAGTCGTTGATCGAGGCCAAGAAACGGAAAGGTGAGTCGCTCGTGATCGATCCCTAATTGATGGAGGATTGTGGCGTTGAAATCTCGGACATGCACTGGGTTCTCTGCAATGTTGTAGCTAAAGTCATCCGTCTGTCCATAGGTCATGCCACCCTTGATTCCGCCTCCAGCCATCCACGTGCTAAAGCATCGAGGGTGATGGTCTCTGCCATAGTTGTCGCGGGCTAGTTTACCTTGGCCAAAGGTCGTGCGGCCAAATTCGCCGCCGAAAACTACTAGTGTGTCGTCAAGCATGCCGCGTTGTTTGAGATCGGCGAGGAGTGCCGCAGCTGGTTGGTCAACATCGTAGGCTTGCCCGCGGATCTTGGTAGGGAGATTGGAGTGATGGTCCCAGCCACGGTGAAAAAGCTGTACGAAACGGACATCCCGTTCCATCATGCGTCGAGCAAGAAGGCAATTGCGCGCAAAGGAGCCTGGCTTGTTCACTTCGGGACCGTAGAGATCCAGGATGTGCTCGGGTTCGTGTGAAAGGTCCGTCAATTCGGGGACAGATGCCTGCATTCGAAAAGCCATTTCTTGTTGGGAGATGGTCGTTTCGATTTCCGGATCCCCGATGTCTTCGAAGTGCTCTTTGTTGAGCTTGGTAACAAGGTTAAGCATCTTGCTCCGGCTAACGCGATTAACCCCCTGCGGATTCGAGAGAAAGAGCACGGGGTCTCCTGAGGTTTGAAATGAGACGCCTTGGTGACGGGATGGGAGAAACCCAGATCCCCATAGGCGGCTGTAGAGCGCCTGAACATTTCCTTTGCCGCCGGTCCAGAAGGCCGAGCTTAGTACGATGAAATCAGGCAAATTGCGATTGATACTCCCAAGTCCATAACTCAACCAAGCTCCCATACTCGCCTTGCCTGGGATTTCGGATCCCGTGCAGAAAAGGGTTTTGCCTGGGTCGTGATTGATGGCATCTGTATGGGTTGATTTGATGATGCACAAATCGTCGACCATGTTCGAAAGGTGGGGGAGGAGCTCGCTCATGTAGATCCCATTCTTTCCTTTGGGAGCAAACTTAAACATGGAAGGCGCCACCCGTTGTTCGCGCCCCTTCGTCATGGCTGTCACCCTTTGGCCGTTACTGACAGATTTAGGCAGCGGGGCGTTGAATTGTTTGTGGAGATCCGGCTTGTAGTCGAAGAGATCGAGTTGGCTCGGCGCCCCGGCCATGAAGAGAAAGATCACTCGCTTCGCTTTGGGCGCGAAGTGGGTCCCCAGAAGAGGGGCTGCCTGTGAGCGCGGCGTGAGGGAATTTAACACGGTTGCCCCGAGCCCCATAGCTGATGCTTTAAGGAATTGACGTCGATTCTGAAGATCTTGGAAGCGCTGTATTGGATTCATGACAGATGCCTTCGTAGCTAACGTTGAGTTGGGTCGTTCTAAGAATCGGGCACTATTGCCGGGTCTTTGTGACGTCGAGATTGAGGAGCGAGTGCACGAGCATCGTCCAGGCTGCAAGTTCAACTCGGCGCTCGCTTTCTGTCGTCGACGGAAGAAATGCTTGGGTCAAATGTTCGGTGGCGGCGCTGTCTTCAGAATAAAGTGTTCGAAACTCGTCAAGGGCGCTGCGCATTTGGCTCGTTTCGCTTACGCTGGGCTCCTGCGAGGTGACGAGTTCGTAGGCCAACGAAAGCTGTGCTTCGGTATCAAGTTGGTGCTGCCCCAAAATTCGTTGCGCCGTATGAGTTGCGGCTAGGAAATACTGAGTCTCGTTCATCAAGAGAAGTGCTTGAAGCGGTGTGTTGGTTCGCTCGCGGCGAGCGATGCATGCTTCTCTGGTCGGGGCATCGAAAATTGACATCTGGGGAGGAGGGATCGCTCGTTTCCAAAAGGTATAGACACTCCGCCGATAGATCTTCCCCCCTTGATCGGGCTCGTACCGCTTCGGATAGGAGGAGGGCATGACGACGGTCTGCCACAGGTCTTCGGGTTGCGGTGGTTTGACACTCTTTCCGAAAAGGGTGCTGTTCAGTTGACCGCTGAGAACCAGGATCTGGTCACGAATCATTTCTGAATCGAGTCGGAATCTTGCTCCTCGGGCTAGAAGGCGATTCTCGGGGTCCGTCGCATAGGCTTCAGAACTTGCTTTGGAGCTCCGTTGGTAGGTTTCGGATAGCACGATCGTGCGAAGGAGCTTTTTGACATCCCAAGCGGATTGGGTGAATCGTAGCGAGAGATAGTCGAGCAAAGCGGGGTGGCTAGGGAGTTCTCCTTGAACGCCGAAGTCTTCAGAGGTCTTGACGATCCCCACACCAAAGAGTTGCTGCCAGAAGCGATTGACGGTTACGCGGGCTGTGAGCGGGTTGGAATCTCCGACTAACCATTTGGCAAGATCCAGGCGCGAGGCAATTTCACTCTCCTTCTTCAGTGGCGGAAGAAAGCTTGGGGTGTTCCGTTCGACTAGCTCGCCGGGCTGATCATAGGCGCCTCGAATGAGGATATGTGCCGGGCGGATTTCCTCCTTTTCTTTCATGACGAGCGTCGCTGGAATGGTTTCAACGAGGGCATCCCGTCGTTTCTGTTGTTGCTTTAGGTCATCTGATAGGGATTTGATTTTCGGTGCGTTGACTTCTTTGTCTGCCGATTCATCAGATTTTAGAGCTTTGATTTCTGCCTCGATCAAGGCAATAGCCTGATTGAGTTGTCCTCGCTTGGTGGCTTGATCGGGACTTGGAAACTCGATGTAAGGCACTTGTAAACCGCGCTTGAAATCAGTGCCACTTCGCCCGCCGGTTTCTGGCCCGCCATCAAAGTTGTTGAAGAAGGCAAAGAGTTGATAGAAATCTCGCTGCGTGATGGGATCGTATTTGTGATCGTGACAAACGGCACATTGAACCGTCAATCCAAGGAAGGCCGTGCCGACAGCGGTGACTCGGTCGACCACATTTCGGGTGAAACTTTCTTCTGGGAGTGCCGTGCCGCGATCAATTATGAGATGGAGTCGATTGAAGCCCGATGCGATTTGTTGATCGACGCTTGGCGAGCTGTAGAGATCTCCTGCCACTTGGTAGGAAATGAACTGGTCAAAGGGGAGGTTGTCGTTAAAGGCCCGTATGATCCAATCACGATAGGGCGTCATCTCTCGATAGTGATCATGGTGTAGGCCGTTTGTATCCGCGAAGCGGACGAGATCGAGCCAGTACTTGGCCATGTGTTCACCGTACTGGGGCTTGTTCAGTAGTCGGTCTACCAGGTTTTCGTAGGCCCGATCATTGTGGTCATCCAGGAAGGCATCAATTTCCTCAGGCGTCGGGGGGAGCCCTGTGAGATCAAAGCTAAGTCGTCGAATCAATGTTCGTTTGCTCGCCTTTGGGGTTGCTTCAATCCCTTCGTGTTCTAATCGTTTGTCAATAAAGGTATCGATGGGATTGAGTCGTTCCCTACCGTCAGCAGGGCTAGGAAGCTTGTTGAACTTCGGCGGGATGAATGCCCAATAGGCTTCATACGGAGCGCCCTGTTCAATCCATCGCTTCACGAGCTCTTTTTCGTCCCCGGTCAAGGCCTCGATCTTCGACTCCGGGGGCGGCATGAGTTCGTCGTGATCGGTCGAATTGATTCGTTCCCAAAGCGTGCTCTTACTGATGTCGCCGGGCTGAATCGCTGTTCGCCCTCGGCGAGTTCGATAGGCGCCGTCTTCGGCCGTGGCCGTATCCAGTCGAAGCCCTGCCTTACGTTCCTGCTCATCAGGGCCGTGGCAGTGAAAGCATTTCCTGGAGAGGAGAGGCCGGACGTCCTGGCTAAATCGAACGAGATCTTGAGCGGCGACGCCGCTCGTCGCTAGTCCCAAGATAACGATGGATAATGAACGAAATGTCATGCTCACGTATGTCTTTTAGATTGATTCAGCATAAATCAGGGCGATATCGCCAGGCCGATTTCCGCTGAATTTCGAGGATATTATCTGTCGCGGGAAGGGGTGGCAAGATTCGGGGCAGGGTTTCTGTTTGAAGGCTTTAGCGGACCTACGAGCGTATGGTGGACTTTCGGCGGCTTGAGGAATACAGGCATTGATTCCCTCATCCCCCTGATGGTAGTTTTTTGGCTCTCATAGATAGCCGAATGCCTCTTTATGCCCGCTTATGATGCACCCCTCTCATTCTTCCCGCCGCGAGTTCCTTTGTGCCGCGTCGCTGATCGCGACCGGCGTCTCGACCGGCAGCCTGACTAGTGGGTGCCAACGTCTCATCCGTTCTTCGGCCGATCGTAAGCTCAACATTGGTATCGTTGGAGCTGGTGGTCGAGGGTTTGACAATTTGTTAGGTGTTCAATCGGAGAATATAGTCGCCTTGTGTGATGTGGATGAGGAACGGGCGAAGGTCGCGTTCGAGCGATTCCCAGCGGCTCAGCGATATCGTGATTTTCGTGAAATGCTGGCGCGAGAAAAGTCCTTGGATGCGGTCGTCGTGAGCACGCCAGACCATAATCATGCTGTCGTTGCGATCGCTGCTATGAAACGGGGGCTTCACGTCTACTGTGAAAAGCCCTTGGCTCATTCCATTGGCGAAACCCGATTGATGGCTGCGGTGGCAAAGGAGTCTGGCGTGGTGACTCAGATGGGGCAGCAGGGGCATGCGATGGAGGGGACGCGGCAGGCAGTAGAGGTTGTTCGATCAGGGGGAATCGGGGCGGTGACAGAATTACATGTTTGGACGGACCGGCCAGCGGGCTGGTGGCCCCAAGGTGAGG
>OJGU01000545.1_pt1 | contig 20824 bp, 20 predicted proteins | sample 1594741 | NCBI WGS metagenome assembly OJGU01 (sample SAMN05416841, study PRJEB24817) | seawater metagenome | isolation source: Sea water | place: Canada:Atlantic | collected 2013-07
CGTCGGCAGCGTCAGATGTGTATAAGAGACAGATTGCGATGCGCTCGGGGCCCAGGACTGCGCAGCCCGAGGCGGAGGCGGAGGCGCTTTGAAAGACCCCACCGGCAACGCCATCGGCATATCTCAGGGTACGTGGGGGCTGGTAAAGGGCGTCCATGCCGAACTCCCAACGGGTGCGGCCGACTCGGTAGCGCATGCCGACGGCCCCAGCTGTGGCGGGGATCGGGCCCCAGGCCAGTCCGCCAAGAATCCCCAAGCGATGGCGCAGCGGTGGAAGCGGTGGGCCGGCGTCCGTTGTGACGGAGGGTGCAGGGGGTGTCGTCGGCGCCGGCTCGAGTGCCGACGTCGGCTCGGGCTCCGGGCGTGGGGGCTCCGCAGGGGTCGGGACACGGGGCTCCGGAATGGTGACCGTTTCTTGTGCCGCGACCGCATCGACCGTCAACACGACCACGACCGCCCGCGCGAGCGCTTCGCAGTCGGGGTCCTCCAGCGATCGCGGCGCGCGCTCTGTCTCGAGCCGAGCGACCCACCCGTCGCCGTTGGACTCGATGGTGACCGCAGCATCGACGCTCGCCTCGCGTCCGGCCAGCGCCTCCTCGACCCAGGCTTGCGCGCGCGCTTGGTCTGGGCAGGCCGCCGGCGCGGTCCACTCAAGACTCGTAGAGCCCACGGTCAGCACCGAGAGAAGCGGCAGGAGTGGGAGCATCGGTGGGACTCGGAAGACACCGTACCAGCGCCCAGCGTTGGCGTAGCAACGGAGAGTCCGGCCCACGAGCCCTGTCGCCATCTGCCGCGTCCTCGGTTTGCGCTCGGTGCCGTGCAGCGCACCGCCGACGGACAGGTCCGCGTCCACTTCAAAAAGCCCAACCGGAATGGAGACACCTACGCCCAGATGAGCCCACAGCGTTCTTGACTCGGCTGCGCACCCTGGCCCCTGGGCAGCAGCGTCACTGCTGGAAGCAGTAGAGGCTGGGTCCACCGCCAGAGTCGCTGTCGCATTGCCAACGGTCGTCGCTGTGCGTCCACGATCCGTCCGTGTTGCCCGCGTTTCCCCAGCCAGCCTCGACGACCGAGTTGCCGGTGAACCCCGAGCACGGCGCCACGCCGGGTGCCGAAGTTCCGTCTGCGGCCGTGTGTGTGATGACGTACCGCTCGGGCACCCCGCCAGCGTCATAGACGACCCCGGAGGCGTCGACGAGGATGGGAGCGGCCAAGCTGCCATCGGTGAGGTCGGCCCAGTCGGTAGCGACATGCGTGCCATCCACGAGAACAAACGGTCCGCCTTCGACGGAGAAGCGGTCGACAACTTGGGCGGTTGAACCCGCGCTGAGCCAGGCCATGAAGGTGCCCTCGAGCCCGGCTGCCTCGGCGCTGGTCTGGCAGTGTTGGTCGGCGCCTTCGAGGCCCTCGTAGGCCATCGGCGCGCCCATGTACGGCAACAGAAATACGACCCTCGAGGTGTCGACGACTCCGGTCGAGCCGGTGGTCTCTCCCGTGCTGCTGTCGTCGTCATCCCCGCCCGTGGAGCTATCGGTTCCCGCGGGGTCGACTTCGCCCGTCGAGGTCGACCCGGTCGTGCCATCCGGGAGGGTGCCCGTCTCGCTCGAGTCGGAGTCGACGCCGGGACCGGACGAGCCCGAGCCCGAGCCGGGGAGCGTGGTGGCCGAACTCGTCGAGTTCGAGGTTGGGTCTTCGTCGCTCGAAGCGACGTCCGGTGCAGGATCGAAGCAAGCGGTGTTGGTGAGAATCGTGAGGCAAGCGATGACGCGTGACGGGGTCATGCTGATCGAAACGCCGGCGCGGCCCGTTCGGATCACGTTCGTTCCGCATCTCCGAAACCCGTGATCCGGTTGAGGGTCCGTGGCGTTGGAACGGGGTATGAACGCTTCCTCCGTCTCTCGAATGATCCCTGCGCTCTGCGTGGGCCTGAGCCTCCTCGCTGGGTCTGCGGCTTCCGCTTGGGCCTATTCTCTGTGTGTCCCCGTGTCGAGGGCTCGGGCACCGCAGTGGTGGGCGGACGACGACCCGGTCCCCACCCATGCGCCCTTCAAGCAGGGGGCCGTCGCAAGCACTAACGCCGATGGCAAGGTGGCGGTCGCCTCCATGTTGTGGGAGCCCGACACGTCCCAGATCTTGGTCCGAGTGCAGTTGTGGGGGGCGACCTCCCTCAACCCCGAGGCAGACCGTTTCGTGCTCGCGTTGAGTGAGGATGGCGCGATGCCGTCGTTGTTCGTGCAGTTCCGTCCCTTGCTCGACTGCGCGGACGCGGAGGCATGCGGCGGTACGGGCAACGCGCTCTCGGTCGATGCGATCGAGTACAGCGAGGCCTCCGGAATCACCTCACTCACCTGGTCCACGCTGTCGAGCACCAACCCCAGCACGTCTTTCTCGATCGAGCACCCCTGGGTCGCCGTCGAAGAAGACGACTCCGGCCCGGTCACGACGTACGATTGGACTCTCAGCTTCGCCCTCGAGGTCCCCGTCGATGGTGCAGGCGAGATCGTTGACAACCTCGCCATGTTCGGCAGCGTCATCGAGTTGGAGCCGGGCCTGACCTCCGACACTCATGTCGAGCTCCCCGTGCTCTGCGAGTCGAGCTCGGTCGTGAGCGACACCTGTCTCCTGTACGCCTCGGCCGGCCTCCCGGAACTTCCGTTGGATCTACCCACCAACGTCGCCGACGACTGGACCTCGCTGAGTTCCTCCTGCGGGGCATTGGAGCTGGCCCCCTAAGGTTGGGGTGCACCCCAACCGCAACCACGGCGGCGTCACGATCCGAGTCGAACTCGGGTCCTGGCGACTTGGTGCATCCACCGGTGATCGAAGGTCGCTTGCGGTGATACGCTGTGCTTGTGCCAGACGGGGCAACCGAGCTCGAATTGTTGGCCCAGTGGTGCGACGGCTCCGACCGAGCGGGCGACGAGTTACTGCGCAAGTCGTTCCCCGTCCTGTACCGGTTTTTCATCAACAAGGTTGGTGATGCCACCGACGACCTCGTGCAGCAGACGCTGATCGGTTGCGTGCGACACCGCGAGAAGATCTTGGATTCGGGCGCATTCCGAATGTACCTGCTCAAGATCGCGCGTAGCCGACTGTACGACTACCTCCGCGCGGCCCGGCGCCGCGCGGGCCACATCGATGAGGACTTCTCGCATGTCTCCGTCGCCGAGGCCGGCACGGGAGGGACGACTCGATTCGGCAAGGCGCAGGCTGCGACGCGGGTGCGTGACGTCCTGCAGCGGCTTCCCGTTGACCTGCAGCTTGTCGTGGAGCTTCACTACTGGGAGGGGCACACGACCGCGGAGATCTCCGAGGCGCTCGAGCTCGCTCAAGGAACCGTCAAGAGCCGCTTGCGACGCGCCCGAGAGCAGCTCCAACGCGAACTCGGGGATGGCGCTGACGTCGATGTGCTGATCGGACGCGCAATTCCGAAGGTGGAGTCGGGATCCGCGTGATCCGGATCGCCCGGGCGGACGTTTAGGCGGATACGGTGTCTACCTCTTCCCGATCTGACGACGAAACCGAACACGGGTCCGAGCCAGGGGCTGACGGGCTCGACGCCGCGGTTCGACTCGCGCGGATCCGTCAGCGCATGTTCGCTCGCGTCGAGCCGGCTCGGATCGCGCAGTACCACGTGATGCGGCGCATCGGCGGCGGTGCGATGGGGCTGGTGTTTGCCGCGTGGGACCCCTCGCTCGATCGGGCCGTCGCGATCAAGGTTCTCCGCGAATCGGACGGTGGGGATGGCGGGCAGTTGCGGATCGAAGCCCTGGCCCTTGCGCGTCTCGGCCATCCCAACGTGGTGACGGTGTTCGAGGTGGGGGATCACGACGGGCAGCTGTACCTCGCGATGGAATACGTCGAGGGGCAGACCCTGCATGCGTGGATCGCCGACTGGAGGGCAGCCCCTGCGCGAGACTGGGCGGCGTTGCGCGAGGTGTTCGTTCAGATTGCAAAGGGTCTCGCGGCAGCGCACTCGGCAGGCGTCGTGCACCGCGACGTCAAACCGGAGAACATCATGATCGACGCCGAGCAGCGCGTACGGGTGATGGACTTCGGTCTTGCCCGTCATCGTGCGCCTGCGCCCGATCGTGCGGCAGCGCTCGACGAGGGCGACTCCACCGAAGACGTCGCGTCCACGCTGACGCGCGTGTGCGGAACTCCAGCCTACATGGCGCCGGAGCAGCTCGAGGGGCGTCCGGCGGCGGCGGCCGCAGACCAGTTCGCGCTGGGGGCGACGCTGTTCGAGGCCGTGTACGGTCGTCGGATTCGATCGGGACCGCTGCCGGTGTTGGCGGCATCGGCGATGGACCCCATCGAGCTTCCCGTGGCGCGAGGCGTCCCGCGAGCGCTCCGGGGGACGTTGACGCGCCTGTTGGCGACCGAGGCCGAGCAGCGGTTCGGCTCGATGGACGATGTGGTGGCCGAGCTGTTGCGGCAGAACCGACGCGGCGCGAACCGCTGGACGGCGGGAGCAATTGCGATGGTGCTCGGTGCGACCGGGCTTGCCGCGGGGTGGGCCATGGGCGCTCCCGAAGACGAGCGATGCACGGGCGCGGGCGAGCAGCTCGCAGGTGTTTGGGACGAGGAGACCGCGATTGAGGTTGGGCAGGCGCTGCAGGCGGAGCCCTCGGGTCTCGGCGCATCGACATGGGCTTGGATCGGCCCCGAGCTCGACGCATACCGGGACGCGTGGGTCGCCAACTATCAGGAGACCTGTCAGGCCACCCACGTGCGGCGCGAGCTTCCGTTGCCGGAGATGGAGCGGCGTGTTGCGTGCTTGTACGATCGCCGCCGTCACCTTGCCGTTGCGGTTGATCTTCTGAGGGATGCGGGCCCGCGGACCCTCGCCCGCGCAGACGGTATTGTCGCTGCGCTGCCCGACACCACTGCGTGCGCGGACCCGGACTACGCGGCGAGCGAACGCTTTCCGGGGGCCGACGACGAACCAGCGCAACGGCGAGCCGAGGCGATCGTGGCTGCGCGCGCGCGCTTCATGATCTCGGAGACGACCCAAGCCCACGCGGAGGTCCAGGCTGCACTCGAGGACGCGCGCGAGGCCGGCGACGGCGTGGCCGAGGCCCGGGCGCTCCTGTTGCTGGGGCGGATCACCGCCAACTTGCTGCGTTTCGACGAGGCACGCACGCACCTGGTCGCCGCGTACGAGGGAGCGCGACGGCACGAGCTTCCCGTCGTCGCCGCGGGTGCTGCCCTGACGCTTTCCAAGCTCACCACGCGCGCGCTGGGGCGCATCGAGGAGGGACGGGTTTGGCAGTCGCTCATCGCCCTGGAGTGGCCGGCGACGGGCAATACTCGCCGCACGATGCTGCGGGCGTTGGCCCGTGCGATGGTCGAGCGCACCGCCGGCGATCCGGACGCGGCATTGCGGGCCGCCACCGAGGCTGCGGCCCTCGCATCGAAGTTGGGACCGGATCACCGGCTGGTGGTCGCCCAGGTGCGACGGGCCTTGGCTCGCCTCTATTTGAGCATGGGTCGGCTCGAGCCGGGTGCCGCTCTGGCCGAGCAGGCGCTCGAGGATCTGGAGGCGTTCGTGGGTGTCGGCCATCCGGCCACGGCGAGCGCCTTGCAGACGGTTGCGCTGGCTCGACGACACCACGGCGATATGAAGGGGGCGGTGCGAGCGAGCCGGGCCGAGCTGGCGGCGGTCGAGCGTGGGCTCGGAGAGGACCACAAGCCGCTCGTGCCAGGACTGGAAGCGTTGGCGACCGGGCTGGCCCAGACCGGGGCGGTCGACGAGGCGCTGGAGGCGTTGGACAGGGCTGACCATCTGCTCGCAGACGGAGGCAGCGTTCTCACCCGGGCGCGACTCGTTTCGCGTCGCGGCATGATTCTCGCGGATCGCTCACCTGCGGACGCAGCCGATGCTCAGCGTCGTGCGTACGACTGGGCACGCGAGGCGATCGGCGACGACAAGCGCGAGACCCTTCTGTTCCGGGTCTCGCTTGCCGTCGCCTTGCGTCGCGCGGGGAAGGAAGACGAAGCGGTCCCGTTGCTGCAGGGGGCGCTCAAGCAGCTCGAAGGTGCGGTCGGGGACGAGCATGCCGACATCGCGGACATCCACGGCATCCTTGGCAGCGACGCGCTGTGGCGTGATGACTACGAGGCGGCGGTCAAACACTTCGACCGTGCCCTGGAGATCTGGGGGGACGAGGCGGGCAGTTCCTACGCCCGTGCACCCCTGCACATCGGGGCGTGCTCTGCCGAGACGAAAGCGGGGCGCCCGGAGGCCGCGCTTGCGCACTGCGAGGCCGCGGAAGCGTTGGTGGAACGGACCCGAGGGGTCGATGACGGTACGCCCGAGCGGATGCACGAGGCGTTCGCGCTGACGCTGGCTGGCCTGGGGAAGACGGCTGAAGCGGAGCGACATCGCCGTCTCGCGAAGCCGTGAGGGCTTCGTGACGCCGCTCTAGCTCTAGCCGGATCCCCGACCCAGGGTTGTTGACCGGCGAGTGGGCCGATCGGCGCGCAGGGGGGTGACGATCGACGCGAGTGGATGAGAACGCCGCGGCTCGGGGCAGGAAGTCGCGGACGGGCGGGGCATTTCGTGAGCCACACCTGGCGAGAAACCAGCACCCCCGGACGAGCACTGGGCTCGCCTGCTGCGCCTGAAACCGCGAGGGCTCAGCTTTTTGCGACGTCAACGGCAACGCCGTAGCGTTGGACCATCAGATATGTACCGAGAGGAAAGACGACATCGCGCTTTCCGCTTTCGAAGAGTAAGCGTGCGCGCTCATGCTCATCGAGGAAGACCGCGTTTCGCTGTAGCGCTTCGATGCGGGCCCACTTGTTCTTGCCGGCGACGGTCGGCCGAATACCGCGTCGCGGAAGGCGAGTAGTCGGCGAGGAGTCGGTGGGCTGCCGACGAATACGCTTCATACCCATGAAGGAGCCTCCGCTTTTCCGAAGCGCGTCCGCCTTGGCGTGGCTTCGCTCGCGGGCCTTGTCGCGAAGCTTGTCGCGAGCCTCGGTATCGGTGAGGCCGGGGTAGAGCGCCTCGGGTCGCACCAGCGTGAGGACCTCTTCGTCGCGGGTCTTGTCGCTGGAGCCGTCGAAGAAGCCCTCGGGTCGCGGAATATTCTTGGACTGGCCGTAGTTCATGCTCCAGCTGCAGACACCATCCCAATACTCGGGAAGCTTGACGAGGCCAGCCTCGACGACGTTGCAGAGGGTGTACAGGCACTCGTCTTCGATGGCGTCGCCGTCGACCAGGCTGACGGCGTTGTAGGAGCCCGGCGCAAAGAAGTTCTCCCAACGGCCAAGGCTGGCGTTGCCGCCTCGGGCGACGAACTGGTTGAGCTCGCGAAAGAAAACGGGCCGCTGCCCACGAACGTCGGTGAAGACGACGTGATAGTGGTTGCTGAGGACCTGAAACTCGTGGAGCCGGACGCCGGAGAGACGGACGGCTCGAGCGAGGCAGTAGCGGAAGAGATGGTCGGTGGCCGGGCTGGGCCGCAGGAAGAAGCGACCTTCGCTGCACTTGCGCGTCCCCATGACGACCTCTCCGACCTCGATGAACCGTGGGCGAGTCACGGGGACGGCCTCCACGGAAATCCTGCCGAGCGCCCACAGGAGATGCTGCGCGCGCGGTCAAGGCAGGAGAGCTTCGAGGAACGCACCGGTCATCAGACACAGCAAGGAGTCAACCATCTTCGCGAGCGGTAGAAACCGCGTGATTCCGGGAGTGCTGGGAGAGCGTTGCGCAACGGTGGCCCGCCCGTGGGCCATACGGTTGGCCACTGGGCCACCGCCGGTACCTCCGCTGAAACAACCCTGGGTTTGGATCTTCGGATCTGGATCTTCGGCGGTACCTCCGCTGAAACAAACCTGGGTTTGGATCTTCGGGATCTTCGGCGGCCATTGGGCCATCGGCGGCACCTCCGCTGAAACAACCCTGGGTTCGGACCTTCGGACGGGACCTTCGGACCTTCGGGTTCCCGGACCTTCGGGTTCGGATCTTCGGATCTTCGGGATCTTCGTTGGATCTTCGTTCGGGATCTTCGGATCTTCCGGATCGGATCCTCCGGATCGGATCCTCCGGATCGGATCTTCACGATCTTCACACTGGGTTCGGATCTTCACACGGCTGTTGGTCGCTCGCGATACCGACCTCGTGCAGGGAGCCTTGGCCGCGGAGTACATCAGCAGCATCGGCAAGGGGACTTGGGGCGGCAAGCGGCAGGCGGTTCGCGCCTCGCTCGCTCTCGCGTTTGGCAGCAGGGCCTTTGGCATCGCCCCCTGGTACCGCTTCGACAGCGTCGACTACGGCGGCCCATCGAAAGTGCTCGACCCGTACGACCGCAGCGGCCACACGTCTGGCTTCTCCTTCGTCGCCGCGCGGGCTCGCAAGAAGTAGCCATAGATCTCGGCGGACGCTGCGCTCTCAGGGCAGCGACGCGCAGATCCCAAGGTTCTCGAACTCTGGGGGGCCATCCGGCTCAAACCAGGGGGCGCACTCGGTGTTCGGGGGGCATTCCGGGCTCAAGAGATCGCACCAAGCGCTGCAGCATCCGGTCTCGCAGTCGGGCACGATGGCCGGGTTTACGCATGCGGTCCCTGGCTGGCAGCCGCCCGTCAGGTGGCACATGCCCGACGTTGCGATTGCGTCGCTCGAGGCGGGTCGGCAGACGAACTCGTTCCCCGTAGGGAAACAGCCTTCCCCCTCCGCACACGAAGGCGTCAGGGGATCGCAGGCGTACAAACACAGAGACAGCACTCCCTCGTTCGTGAGCGAACATGCTTGGCCCTCAGGGCACGTGGGCACATTCTCGGACCCGCCGCAGAAGGACACGCACGTCCCGTTGCCTGCGTCGTCCACGTCGAAGCAAAGCTCAGCGAGACCGCAACTGTCGATGCCTGATGCCGGGCTTCCCTCGACCGTGCACGGCTCACCGACCTGGTCGGGGTCGGGATCGAGGGGGAAACACCGCGTGGCGTTCCAGACCGGGGACCGATCGTTCGCCCACGGCATGCACTTCTCGTCGGACGCGCAGTCTTGGTCGTAGATGCTGCACTCGATCCAGATTCCGCAGGTGGGGTCGTAGCCCCTGCATCCTTCGGGCGGACAGAAGTCGTCACAGATGAAGGGGCAGCTACAGGGGTCGTCGATCGGATCCTCCGCCGTCGTCGTGCCAGAGGAGGTGGACGTCGTCCCCGGCGGCGGAGGTGGCGGAGGCATGGGGGACGTCGTTACGGTGGTTTCCGTCGGTGCGGCGGTCGTCGACCCTTCCGGCACCGCGCTCGTGGACGTGTCCGCGCCCGCGCTGTCCCCAGAAGCTTCTACCTCGGCGCTGATCTCCACCACCGGTCCGCACCCGATGGGCCAGAGCAGCACCGGTCCGGCCACGAGGCGGACGATGACCGAGGGCAGTCGTTTCGACATGTTAGGATCTTGGGTATTGGTGGCCTGGATGTACCTACGTTACCGCAGGGCTGCCGTCTTTGTCTTGTGCGTTGGATGTTCGCCGTCGCTCGTCCCGGCGGGAGGCGGGGAGACGGGAGGTTCAGCCACAACGACAGGTGTCCTCGATGAGTCCGGTTCCTCCGCGGGGTCGACTGGCGAGAACGAGATTCCAGAAGATACCGATACGGACGCCGACGGTCCCGCGGACCCTCATGCCCTCGTCGCTCGGCTCGTGTATGTCTCGGATGCGGGCGTCGTGGCCCACGACATCCGCGCCAGCGGCGAGATTGGGCCCGAGGCCGTTCTTCTCCCCGGGGTCTGGAGCACGCTTCGGGCGCACGGCGACCTCTACAGCGTTCAGTCGCGGAGTTTCTTCGACTGGGATCCGGACGATGTAGTTTCCCACGCCATCTTCGATCCATTTGGGACGCGCACACCGTTGGGGCTCTCCACGTGTCCGTCTTCGGACGATTGCACCCTCTTCAAGGTGGGGGAGACCTGGGCTCTCTCCTCAAATGGCCTCGAGCCCAGTTGGGGCACTGTCCACACCTTCACCATCGAGGATGGCGCGGCCACGGAGCTCGAGGCGTTCCACCCTTTCGACCCAGAGGTCTACGGGGGTCCCGTCGCGGTGGTGGAGGACTACTTCGTCTGGCGTACGCAGGATCGACTCGACCGCGTCTCTGTTCCCGATGGCGCGGCTGAGCTGCTTGTCGCCTACACCGAAGAGGCAGATCAATGGTCGCGCATGGTCGGGCCGGTCCTGGAGCTGCTGACAGAAGGCACCCCTGGAATGGCCAACGTACGCAGTCGCGTGGAGTTCGTCGACGTCCTTGCCAGCGACCTTCGCGTCCAGGACGTCCCGCTGCAGGATGGGTTCGATGAGTTGGTCAATTGGCTTCATGCGAGCGGCGGCATCCTCACCGTACAAGGCGTGCGGGAGGAGCCGATCCGGGACGTGTCCTGGTTCCCCGTGGGCCCGGGCGGATTCGGGCCGCCGGTTCAGCTCACGCAAGGGGCGCTGGAACGACGAGCCACCGGAGTCCTCGCGCACCGGCTCGACGCCTCTGGGGATGGAACCTGGTTCGCGTTTGGTGCCCAGCTAGCCGGCGGCTCGAGAGACATCTACCTCACGTCGACACACACACTCGGCGCGGCATCCCTGGTCGCAGAGGATGCGCACTTCCCATACTTCTCCAAGGATGGGCGATACCTCTATTTCATGGTTCGAGATTCGGGCAACACGTACACGGCCAGGCGGCTCGAACTCCAGTCCGACGGAGCGCTCGGCGCCGCTGAAGTCGTGTCGACTCGGTCCGGGAGCATCTGGTCGTTTTCGGACGACGAAAACTGGCTGATCGTCGGGGATGGCATCGCGGACCTCAGAACGTCACCGCCAACGATCAGCGAGGTAGAGGATTGTTCGCAGTCACTTCGCTTTGTATCGCCCGATGGAATCATCGTTTCGTGTGACAGCGAAGAGTCCGCAGACTTGACCCGACCGATCTTCGTGCACCGCATCACCGGCCAAGTCGTCGAACTCGAGGGTGAAGTCTTTGCGACTTACATCGCCGCGCCGAATTGACAGGGCTGGAGGAAAGGATCGGCCGTGGGATGGATGACGAGATGTTGGGTATCCGTTCTTATGGGTCGCCGTCTCGCCCGATGGACCGGTCGATCCGCAAGCGGGAACGAGCCAAGCCAACGCTACTCGCGACGCGGTCTCTTGGCGCGGCGAATGCTGCCGGTGGACTCGGGATCCGACGACGCGGGCTCGGGAAGCTGGCCCAGAAAGGACGATGGCGGCTCCGAGCGCTTGACCTCGGGTGCGGGCGGAGCCGACGCGGTCGATGCGGGCTCGGTCGTTGCGGGCGGCGTGACGAGTCGGTCGAATCGGCCGCGCTTCGGCACCGCAGGCGCTGCCGGCTCTTCGCGGACCTTCGCGGGCTCGGGTGCAGACGTCTCGGCGGGAGCCCGGGGCGGTGGGAGTTCGTCAGGCTCGAACAGCTCCTCCCACGGCTCCGCCGACCGGCTGCCGCGGTCCATCGAGCGGGCAACCTTCGCGTCGGCGGGGGGCCAGGAGCCGGTGTGCTCTTTGGGTGCGGGGACCTCGGGCAACCGCGAGGTGCGGTCGGTGTACGGGTCGACCCGACGCGGAACCGCTGGTGTGGCCACCTCGGTGTGGTGGTCGGTAGACGGCTCTGCTTCGAGGACAACCGGAGCTGTGACCTCCATGGAGTGCGCTCGCTCCACGGGAACGACGGCTGGCACCGCTTCGAGCTGGGGTGCCTCTTCTGACTCCGGTGCCTCTTCCGGCTCCGGCGCCTCGTCCTCGACTGGCGCTTCTTCCGCGGCCTCCTCCGCCCACGGCGGCATCCAGCCCTCGGTGAGCTTCACGTCGAGAAGCTTCCGCAGTTCGGCCACCTTCTTGAAGTACGCCCCGCGCTTGAACGGCTTGTTGAGGATGTGGAACTCGGCGCCGCTGAGGCCCACGCACCCGAAGCACTGCACGCAGTTGTCGCAGTCCAGGCAGAGCGTGAGGTACGAGCTCTTTTCGCAGTATCCCGACAGGTTGCTCTGGCTGCAGTCCGCACAGGCCACGCACTCGCGGCTCTGGGTGCAGTCCGCGCTGTCGGAGCACGCGTCGCAGTAAGTGCAGTTGGTGCAGCGCTCGCAGGCCGTGCAGAACCGGCAAGCGACGCAGTCCACACAGCCCTCACACCGGAAGTTCTCCGGATCTTCCTCCTCCGGGCCGTCCTCCTGGGAGGCCTCGTGTTCTTCGACCAACCGCGAAAAGGCGACCAGGATGTCCTCAAGCTCGGACGACACGTGCCCGCCCACCTTGGCACGAAAACGCCGCCGGGGGCGAGCGCCGCGAATACCCGCATGGAGACGGACCCAGGCCACAGGACACCCCGGGGAAGGTGGTGTATTGTCCCGGCGCTTTGATGCGCGCCTTTCTCGCAGTCGCCCTCGTGGCCGTCGCCTCCCTCGCTTCCGCATGCCGGGCCGAGATCGGTGACGCGTGCCGTCGCAGCACCGACTGCTCCCTGCAAGGCGAGCGTAGCTGCGACCTGTCCAACCGCATCGGCGGACAGGGCGAGTGCATCATCGAAGGCTGCTCTCGTACCTCCTGCCCCGATGAGGCCAAGTGCGTGAAGACGTACGGCACCGACTTCCTCAGCGTGGCTTGTGACCCCGACCGCGAGGACAAGGCCGCGGTCGCTGCGGATGGGACCGTCCTCGAGCCACTCAACTCCTGCCTGCCTCATGAGGTCTGCTTGGGCGAGGGCCTGTGCGCCGACGAGGTCTCCGCGCGGACGACCTGTCGCCGGGCGTGCAAGAGCAACGACGACTGCCGCGGCGGATACACCTGCCGTCTCACCGGCTCCGACGGCGTCTACCAGCAACCCGACGCGGACAACCAGGCGCCCCACCGCCAGGTCAAGATCTGCCAACCGGTGTGATCCGAGAGTGGGGCCTCGCGATCCCCCTCACTGCGGGGACGTAGCCCCCTTCGTGGGAGTTGCCCCACAGGCTGCTAGGGTTGCTGCGGGATGCTGAGCCCAGTGGGAACGTTGGCGTAGGGAGCGTTCTTGGGGCTGATGGCGTCCGCCCGGTCGCCTCTCGTACACCATCGGGGCGAAAGATGTCTCGGAGACCACCGTCTACGTCAACGGTGACGGCACCGTGCTCCTCGACGCCCGTTCATCCGAGCACTGCGGGAACGGAGGCATCATGGGGACGCGGTTCATCATGACCCGCAACCTCGATGTGATCGATGAAGCAGCGCAGGAGTTTCAAGACTGCCTGGCGAGCGAGTCTCCGAAGGTCATCCGAGACTGCGTGATGGGGGTGGATTGGTCGGGAACGTTCGACCCCAGCTCGCTCCCGTGGCTGGCGGGTAGCTGCTCGGACGAAGCGCCCTCGTGCAACTTCTGACAGGGCGTGCGGTCCATTCGGACCATCGTGTGGCCCACCTTGCGGCCACGCTCTGAACGCTGCGAAGCAACCGGTTGAAATTGCTGGGACCAGCCTCGGCCCGCGGCTTGCGAAACCCGAGCCCCATGAAGGCAACGCTCGTGTCCTTTTGTCTCGGCCTGCTCTGCTGCCTGCCCACCGCCGCGCATGCCGTCCCCCTGCAGCCTGTTGCACTGTTCGCTGCGCCCATCCTCGAGGGCACGGTCAACCTCAACACGGCCGACCGAACGCAGCTGATGCTGCTGCCTGGCGTGGGCCCGGCCACCGCCGACAAAGTCCTCGCCTATCGGGACCGGCGCCGGTTCACCCGGCCGGCCCATGTGATGCGCGTCAAAGGCATCGGCAAGAAAACCTACGCGAAGTTGCGCCGCTATTTGACCGTTGATGGCGACACGACCTTGCACACTGTCTCACCTGCGCCATGATTTACAGGGTCGGGGCGCAACGACAGCGGTCAGGTGCCGCTTCGTCTGCGTCGCGCCCTTTCTTTTTTGCTCTGGAAGGGCGCGCCGGAATCAGTCCCCCAGTGATGGGACCTTGGCCTCGATTCCGAGCTCCTTCGCCACGCCCGCCGCCAACTCTTTGGCCTTGGGGGTTTCGGCCGGACACGTGCGCTCAAACGCTTCGAACACCCCGACCGACATCTTCGCCATCCTGTCGAGTCCGGCAGCGAACCCGTCCTTCTCGAGCGTCCCTTCTACGGAGGGCTTCAGCTTCGCGCGCTCGTTCTCCTTGCCGATGAACTCCTCGTACAGTGCGAGGCGCTCCGGGCAGGGCATCGTGGCCGTATCGGCGCCAATCGCCGCCATGGGGGCGAGGTACTTCGCCCCCGCTTCAAACCCGACATCCTCCGGGCTCTGGCAGCCCAAGGCTTGGGTCAGCACGAGCAGCCCGACGGCTGCGCCCACGCGATGCGAAAACGGGTTCACATACAGGCAGGACGCTCAGAATCGTCCGAGGTTGCAGGCTTTCGGCCTGTTACCCTGCGCGCGTGCAGACCCTCGTGCGCACGATCGCCCTCGCTGGGTTCGGCTTCCTGGTGGCTTGCGGACACAAGCCGCCGTACCGGGTTGGCGAACAGCCCGCCGCCGACTCGCTGATGCAACGCACCGAGCCTCAGCTCTCAGCGATTGCGGTGCCCGATGCGCAGATCACCCTCGACCGCGTCGTCCGGGCAGACCTTCAGTTGCTGGCCCAGACCGATGCGCGCTTCCGGGCCACGGTCACCAAGGCCGGAAACGAGCTCGTGACGCTTGCCTTCTCCGAAGATGGCTACGCGATGCGCTACAAGCTCGACGAGATCCCCACCGGGTTCTACTCGGGTCCGGCCGATCCCTGCGCCGTCAAAGCCGTGCTGGGCGTGCCGCTCTCCTACGAGGGCTTGGTGGCGCTCGTGCTCGGCGGCGCGCCGATCATCGAAGGCAGCACCCTCGCCAAACAGAAGTGGGATCGAAAACGCGGGTACGAGGTACTCACGCTTGCGGGCGCCGGCTACGTGCAGGAGCTCTGGTTCGGGTGGGTCGATGGCGGCTGGGTGTTCGCGGGAGGACAGCTTTGGGAAGGCAGCCTCGATGCGAGAGGGCAGTGGCTGTTCACCTTCGAGCACGACAAGCACGAGCAAGTCGGCGGGGTCCTCCTGCCGGGGCGCACCCGAGTCCGATCACCAGGCAAGAAACGCAACCATCTCATCGTCCTGTCCTACAAGGACAGAAGCCCCAACCCTCCGTGGTCGAAGTCCACCCCGAGCAGCTCCAGCGGTGGGGACAGTGGAGCTGGGGGCGACGGTGGCGATGAAGGCGGCTGGGATACCGGCGACGAAGGTGGCTGGGAGAACAGCGACGATGACGGCGGCTGGGAAAACAGCGACGATGACGGCGGATGGGAGAACAGCGACGAGCCGGCCGAGCCCGCGCCAACCGCCCCCGAAGAGACCCCTGCGCCGCCAGCCGCGCTCGTCGCGCCCCTCGAAACGGTTGTTCCCGCGGTGTTCACGATCAACGGGAACGGTCTGACGGACCGCGGCGACCTCTGCCGGTGAGGCAGGCCCTCCGGTGCTGAGTCATCGGGGGACGCGCGTGAATCGGTCACGCTGAGATCACGCTCCCACGGCGTCCGCGGGGCTCGGGATGGCATTTTGGGGCCCATGTAGACCGGTCCAAGCACACGTTCGTTCGGGCGAAAGGTGAAGGCCGACGACATCCGTATCCCCGAGCCGTGCAACGAAGACTGGGGACGCATGACGCCCGAGCAGCGCGGCCGGTTCTGCGGTGCGTGCCAGAAGAAGGTCCACGACCTGTCGTCGATGTCCGAGAAAGAGGCCAAGACCGTACTCGAGTCGGACGCCGACATCTGCGTGTCCTACCTGTCCGACAAGACCGGCGTGGTCCAGTTCCAGCCTGACCGCATCGTCCCGATCGGTCGCCTCTTCCGCCGCGCCTCCTCGACGGCCGCCGCTGGCCTCTCCCTCGCACTCGCAGCCTGTGCTCCCCACGGCGAAGGCCCGGTGATCGAGGATGCGCAGACCGAGCAGCCGGCGTTCCTCGAGGTCCACCCATCGATTCCCGACGCCGAGCCCTGCGACGCCACGCCACCGCCGGACGAGCTGATTCGAACCTTGGGCGAGCCGATGCCCATCGAAGAGGAGCTCATCCGCACCAAGGGCGACTACGCTCCGCCTCCGCCGGAGCCCTTGCCCACGAAGACGATCCGCAAGAAGGGCAAGATGAAGCGAACCGCGGGCCGGCCTGCGCGCGTCCGCGAACCGCTGGACGGCCTTTGAGCCAGCGGTTGTCGCGTTGCGAATCCGAGTAGATCAGACACCCCACCGAGTCGTTGGGAAGACACGTGAAGACTAGCGAGATCGATATTCCCGAGCCCTGCAATGAGGACTGGGACCGGATGACTCCCGCTGAGCGCGGTCGCTTCTGCTCGAAGTGTCAGAAGAAGGTCCACGACCTCTCCGCGATGCCCGAGTCGGACGCGCGTGCGCTGCTCGACTCCGCCGACGACGACATCTGCATCTCCTACTTCCCGAGCTCCGCTGGCGACGTCTGGTTTCAGCCCGAGCGCATCGTCCCCCTTCATCGCTTGGCACGGCGGGCCTCGCTCGCAACTGCCGCCGGCCTCTCGCTCGCGCTGGCAGCGTGTGCGCCCCACGGTGACGGCCCGAAGATCGACGAGAGCTCCGAGTCAGAGCAGCCCGCGTTCCTCGAGCACGAGCCGGCGATCCCCGACGCCGAACCCTGCGAGACCACACCAGCGCCAGAGGTCACGCCCGAGAACGCCGTCCCCGATCAGAAGCTCCCCCGCCCCGAGCACCGAGTTCGTGGCGCCCGACGGAGCACCCCCCGACCGACGCCAGACGTAGCACCTCCGACGAAGGTGCCCCGACCTGAGCAGCGCATCGGCGGAGCTCGGCGAAGCACCCCCCGCACGCCTCCCGAGAGCCTCTAGCAGACCCTGTAGGGCCGGTGCGCGTAGTACTTGGGCCGGTCGTCCAAGCGAACGTGCAACCACGGTACCCCGCCCCCGGCGGTGCTGAGCCACACCGCACGCTCGCCCACCCGATCGAGAGTCGCCTTCGCAGTCCGTTGCCACAACGCATCCCGCTGCTGCGCGGGAGCACCGCGGACAAATGCCGCGAGGTGGCAGTAGCAGCTGCGCTCAGCCAAGGGCGCGGGCACGACCAGGACCGCATCGGCTCCCAGGTTCGGCATCACGACGATCGAGGCACCCGGATTGGCGTCGAAGTGCTCGGCGAACGCGCCCGGCTGCTGTCGTCGCTCCAATCGGGGATCGTCGACGACGACCGCTTCGAACGGGTCGCCCAGACTCGCGCTCGTCAGCCGCGGCGTCTCCCACCGGTACGCCCCAAACGGGACCTCGGCCAGCGCCGCATTCCATTCCGACCGAAACGCCTCGTCATCGCGCAGCGCACACAACACGTCCCGCACCGTGGACGATGCTTCCGGCCGCATCCGCTGCACGCCACCCGCGAGTGTCTCGAACCGGATCAGCGCCATTGGGGCACGCGTCGGTCGGTGCTGTAGACGACGCCCGAGGGACGCCAGCCGCCTTTGCGTCGCATCTCGAACAACCCAAAGCGGACGTCGAAGGCGAGCTCGGCCATCAGCTGCGGTGCCAACATGGAGGCCGTGAAACCCCACCGGCGTGTTCCGGCCCGCAGGTGGAGTCCACCGCCAAGCTTCCAACGGATGATCGACGGGTTCGTGTCGGGATCCGGAGGGTCTTGTCCCGGGTCCTTGATGCGGGCGCGAACCAGGCCGAAGTCGAACCCACCGCTGAGCCAGTGGTTGCCCCAACTCAGGCTCGAGAGCATCCAGTGATCGCGCTGCGGGAACGACTCCGTCTTCGGATCGCCGTCGACCTCGGGCGAGGGATACAGCGTCTGTCGGTAGTGCACGCCCCACTCGATGTGACGCATGCGCAGGAAGGCCACCGAGACCTCGGGGCTCAGCTGCGGCAGCCGCTGGTTGGGAAGCCAGTGCGTCTGCAGGCCGACCACCAAGTGATCGAGGATGCCCAGGTGCAGCCGTAGCGCGTACAGGTGCGGCCACCCGCCCGCGCCACTGACCTTCAGCACACCGTGGTCGACAAAGCGCGCGCTGTAGGGAACCTGGCGGGTCAGGTAGCGACGCAGCGGTGGCACGTCGACCGACGGCGGCGCCTCCACGGTCGCTTCGGCCGGCGCCATCAGCACCACACTGCTGAGCACGGCCGCGAGCACGGGAGCATTGAATCGCCGACGGCCGCCCAGCGCAACGGTTTTCCAGCCCAATCGGTGGCAACGACGCGCTTTGGGAGCTCCAAGTTGGAACATCTGCCCGTGGCCGGCGTCCTACGGCCGTGCATCGGCGCTTCTTCGTCCTCGCCCTCGCCGCGGTCGCCTGCGCTCCGACCGGGGGCACCCCCGAAAAGACCGCGCCGAGCAGTCCGCCAGAGACTCCGACGGCGAAGTTTGCACCCGCCCCTCCGAAGCCGTCTCCGACACCCGCCCCTCCGAAGCCGACGCTCGCGCCCGGCAATCCGCTGTTGGCGATCGGGAACTGGAGCGCTCCGGTCGCTGGTTGGGATCAATGGCTGGCTGTGTATGACGATGGCCTTGTCGAGTTGCGCTCGTTCGAGAACAGCGCGATCCCGGGCAATCCGTTCGCGCAAGAGCTCCGCATCCGGGTCCTGCGGGTGCCGCCCGCGGAGCTCGAGACGCTGAGGGCATCGCTGAGCAACCCCCGGTTCGAATCTGCGAAGCCCGACTACCACGAGCGCGGCGTGCTCGATGGAGGTGCCCTGACCATTGCAGACATGTCGACGCATCACCGCCGCGTCATCGTGGTCAACACTCCGCCCCGACTACCCAAAGCGGTCGCATCCGCCAAGGATGCGCTCAACGACCTGGTGAAGGAGGCTCGGGACAACGGCAAGGACGGGTTTGCCCCCGGACCCGACCGCATCGAGTTGTTCTACATGTTCACCCAAGGCGAGGAGACCCGGGCCCTGACCGTCTACGAGCACGGCCGGCTCGAGCTGCGCACGACCTACACCAGCAACGCCGAGGCGCACGAGGCTGCCGACTACCCCACGCCCTACGCGATCACCGGGCAAGCCGGGCCAGCCGACCTCGAAGCGCTCCGATCCGCGCTGTCCGAGCTGCCGACCAAGCCACCCCCGGTCGCGTTCATGGACGCCACCCCCGACCTCCTCATCGTCGGGTCGGCCACCCGAGAGTTCCGGGTCGCGAAGAACCCGTCCGAGAAGATGTCCTCCGCGCTGACCGCTCTCGTGGATGTCATCGACGCGCTCGAGTCCAGCTGACCCCTGCCCACGTGGATTGACCCCTGCGATTGCGCCGGCCGGGCGAGCATCGATCCCACCGCCAAGCCCTCAGAACGCGCTCTGGTGCGTGCCGACGCCCCTGGTGTCGTCCGCGCCGCGGGCCCGGGCCGAAATCGTGAGCAAAATCCACGAGCTGGACCGCCTGGGGACGTCCGATCGATGGTTTGCGTGGCTAGAGTGTCCGCATGCCTGCGAAGCCGCTCAACAAAGAGATCTACATCGTCGCCGCCAAGCGCACCCCGTTTGGCACCTTCGGGGGCAAGCTCAAGGACCTCAGCGCGATCGACCTCGGCGTCATCGCCTCCAAGGCCGCGCTCGAGGCCGGCGGTGTCGACCCCAACATCGTCGACCACGTCGTCGTGGGCAACGTCGCCCAGACCTCCGCCGACGCCATCTACATGGCGCGCCACATTGGCCTCAAGTCCGGCGTCCCGATCCCCACTCCCGCCCTCACCGTCAACCGCCTGTGCGGCTCCGGCTTCCAGTCCGTCGTCAACGGTGCCCAGCAGATCCTGCTCGGTGACTCCGAGGTCGTGCTCACCGGCGGTGCCGAGAACATGAGCCAGGCGCCCTTCAGCGCACGTGGCATTCGCTTCGGCATCCGCTTGGGCAAGGCGCCCGAGCTCGAGGACACTCTGTGGAGTTCCCTGTCCGACCCGCACGCGGGTTGTGCCATGGGCGTGACCGCCGAGAACCTCGCCAAGAAGTACGACATCACCCGCGAGCAAGCCGATGAGTACGGCCTGCGCAGCCAGAAAGCTTGGGCCAACGCTCAGGAGAACGGCTACTTCAAGGCTGAGCTTGCGCCGGTTGAGCTCAAGAGCCGTAAGGGGACCAGCATGTTCGAGGTGGACGAGCACGCTCGACCCGACGCCAACATGGAGAGCATGGCGAAGCTCCGGCCCAACTTCGGTGGGGTTGTGACCGCTGCCAATGCTTCGGGCATTGGTGATGGTGCTGGCGCGATCATTCTTGCGAGCGCCGATGCTGTGAAGAAGCACGGGCTCACTCCGCTTGCGCGACTCGTGCAGTGGGGCGTGACTGGCGTTGATCCCACGATCATGGGCATTGGTCCCGTGTCGTCGATCAAGTCCGCGCTGGATCGTTCGGGCCTTGGGCTGAACGACATGGATCTGATCGAGATCAACGAGGCGTTCGCTCCGCAGTATCTCGCTTGCGAGAAGGAGCTGGAGCTCGACCGCAGCAAGGTGAACGTCAACGGTGGCGCGATCGCGATGGCGCACCCGCTTGCGGCTTCGGGATCGCGGATCACGACGCACCTCGTGCACGAGCTGCAGCGTCGCGGTGGGAAGTATGCGGTTGGCTCGGCTTGTATCGGCGGCGGTCAGGGGATCGCGGTCGTGCTCGAGAAGGCGTAGCGAACACACTCTCGTACGGAGGCGGCCGGGTACGAAAGTGCTCGGCAGTCGGGGTAACCAGTCCGGAAGTAGTGGACTGGCTCTTTAGGTCTCAGACCTTCGCGGGCTTGATCCGGAGCTCCGCACTCCACGAAGGCTCGGCCGCACCTGGCCCTCAGGGACGTAGTCACCTGATCCCCAGGGCCAGGTC
>OJGU01000547.1_pt1 | contig 20816 bp, 18 predicted proteins | sample 1594741 | NCBI WGS metagenome assembly OJGU01 (sample SAMN05416841, study PRJEB24817) | seawater metagenome | isolation source: Sea water | place: Canada:Atlantic | collected 2013-07
ATGTGTATAAGAGACAGGCGCGGGGGGTGCATCGGGGAGCGCCTCGTACGGGTCGGGCGCGTCCTCGGGCTGGGGCGCAGGCGCGAGCTCGTTGCGGCTGGGCGCGCCCGGGGCGGTGTCGGAGATGGTGACTTGCTGGGACACCTTGACCTCGATCTGCAGCTGCGTCCGGTCAGCTTCGTCTCGGCGTCGGCGGGACTTGTACGTGTACGCGCTGACCGTCCCGCGGACCCGGGCAAACTCTCCCTTGGCCTCCTCGATGTGGGAGCTGAGCACCACGTCCTCGTCGAAGAAGATCAGGGGGAAGTCCGAGAACATCCGGCGGCTGAGCATGACCCGAGTCGGGCGGGCACCCTCTCCGGGGTAGATCTCTCCCACCCCGGCGAGGATCTCGACCTCTTGGCCTTCCATGGCCGCGATGCGGTCCAGCGCGTCCCAGTGCCCGAGCATGATCATGTCGTCGCGGTCTTGGGCGTCCTGTTCGAACCGAGCGATGAACTCGGCCCGGGCGTCCCACCACTGAAGCCGGCGGTCGTAGTCGCGGTAGTGCTCGAGGCTGGGATCCCAGATCCCACGCTTGGCGTCTCGGGCCTCCTGTTGGGCTTGCACAAACTCGTCGTGAAAGCGGCGGGAGTAGCCGTACTTCGTGAAGTACGGGCTCATGCCTGCGCGGACAGCCTCGACGTTGTAGTTCACCCACACATCGCCGCGCTTGACGAACACGTACGTGAGCAGCCGGCCGAACCGGCCCCGCATGTCTTTGGGATGGTCGCGCTCGAGCCTCACGCTCACGTCGCCGACGAAGAAGTCTCGGGCGAAGTACTTGGCTTTGTCTCCCAGCGGGGTGGCGCACTTGGCGGGGCGATCGGTGCCTTCGCCTTTCTTCGCCATGTAGGCCTCGAAGCCCAGCGCCTCGTAGAGCCTCTTGTCCTTCTCGGACTTGAAGGTTTCCTCGGTGTCGAGGCCGAGCAGGCGCAGGCTGGAGTCGAGGCCGCCGACCTTGAGCGTGTCCCCGTCGACGACCGCACCGGGAGCGAGCGCGAACTCCCCCAAGATGAGCCCGGCCTGCGCTTGCGCCTGTGGATCGTCAAGGGACTTGGCAAGATCCTGGCGGCTGTAGTGCACCGTGTTGCGGCCACAGCTGGCCGTCAACGCCAGAAGTAGGCCGACTGCACAGGTCTGGATCACTTGACGCATGCGGGGTTCTCCTCTTGCGGGCTGCCTGGCAGGCCGATGAAGTTGCGGGGCTCGCCGGGCTCCAGGACTTCCTCGGCCTCGTCGGTGCAGAAGTTCTCCGGCTGGTCGTTGTCCTCGGCGTCGGGCTCGAGGTCTCCGTCGAAGCTCAAGGTCCCCTCGCTCGGGAGGCTCGTATAGCGAACGCGATCGATCAGAACATCACACGCGACGAGGTCGATCCTCCCGCCACGCTCGAGGTCCTTCGGCAGCCGGTCCTCGAAGTCCTCAGGCTCCAGACCCAACTCCAGTAGAGCGAGGAGTTCGTCCGCGTCGAGACTGGGGGTTCCGAAGTAGTCGTTGATGAACGTGTAGTCGACGAAGTCCGGGAGGACGGCGGGGTCGTGGTGTCCGAAGGTGACGTACTGACCCGGCTGTGCGCTGAATGCCTCCGCGCGAACCAGGATCGGCCGTGCGGGCGCTGGCCTTGCCCCTTGCAGGTTGTAGAACTCGATGCGAAGGCCCCGAAGATCCACCGCGCGATCCGAGGCGTTGTAGACCTCGAACCATTGTCCGCGGTTGTCCCCGCCGGTCTGCGGGCCGCGAATCTCGGTGATGACCAGCTCGCCCTCCGAGAGGTCCGGACAGAACTCCCCAAGCGGCGGACGACTACAGCCGGCGCTGGCGACGACCGCCAAGCCCAAACACAACGTCCGCATTGCCGGAGTCACGGCCTGTGAGTCTATGGCAATGGGTGCCGGATCGGCTACTGTGGGCCGCCAACCTATGGCGAGTCTGCCCCAAGAATTGTTCGAGAAGCTCCCCAAGACGGACCTGCACGTCCACCTGGACGGATCCATGCGTCTGTCGACTCTCCTGGAGCTTGCGCAGGAGCAAAATATAGCGTTTCCGGCCAAGGATGAAGCCGGGCTGCGCGCCGCGATGAAGCTGGGCGAGAACACAGGCAGCCTGGTGGAGTATCTCAAGGCGTTCGACGTGACGCTGATGGTGTTGCAAACCCGCGACGCGATCTACCGCGCCATGTTTGAGCTCTGTGCGGACGCGGCCGCGGAAAATGTCCGCTACATGGAGGTGCGTTACGCCCCCATGCTCCATACGCGGCAAGGCCTTCGGCTCACGCAGATCGTCGAGGCCGTGCTCTCGGCGGCACACGATGCGGAGCTCGAGCACGGCGTGGTGACTCGGGTGATCCTCTGCGGCATCCGCAACATCTCGCCGGAGAGCTCGCTACAGATGGCCGAGCTCGTCGTCGCCTACAAGAACCGGGGCGTGGTGGGGTTCGACTTGGCGGGGGCGGAGCATGACCACCCCGCGGTCGCGCACAGCGAGGCGTTCAAGCTGGTGCGGAAGAACAACATCAACGTCACGATCCACGCGGGGGAGGCCTACGGGCCCGCATCGATCGCGCAGGCCATTCACGACTGCGGCGCCCACCGGGTCGGGCATGGGTGCCGGCTCCGCGAAGACGGCGACCTGCTGCACTACGTGGTCGACCACCGCATCCCGCTGGAGTGCTGCCCGTCCTCCAACGTGCAGACGGGCGCGGTCGAAGACCTGCCCACGCACCCGATGAAGCTCTACTACAACCTCGGGGCTCGGGTGACGGTCAACACCGACAACCGCCTGGTCACCGACACCACGGTCTCCAAAGAACTTCACCTGCTCTACGCGCAGATGGACTTCTCTCTCGACGACATCAAACAGGTGATCATGAACGGCTTCAAGTCGGCTTTCCTTCCCTTCCACGAGAAGCGGAGGTTCCTCGAGACCATCGGCGACGAACTCTCTCGTTTCACCGACGACGACGGGGCCACCTGATGGAGCGCCTGGTCTCGGTCGGCGGCGCATTGGTCATGCTTGGGCTGGCCTTTGCCGCCTGCCGTGACCGCAAGGCCATCTCGAAGCGCGCCGTGCTGTGGGGCGTCGCTGCGCAGTGGGTCATCGGCCTGCTGTTGCTGCGAGTGGCCGCCGGTCGGGCGGCTCTCGAGACCGCCTCTCAGGGCGTCACGACCGTGCTGCAGAAGTCCTACGAGGGCTCTGCGTTCGTGTTCGGAGGCTTGGGCGCACAAGGGGGCGGAGAGACCAACCTCGGGGTCATCTTTGCGTTTCAGATTCTGCCCACGATCGTCTTCGTCGCTTCGTTGTTCTCGATCCTCTACTACCTCGGCGTCATGCAGATCATCGTGCGAGGCCTCGCCTGGGTGATGGTGCGGACGATGGGGACCAGCGGCGCCGAGTCGTTGGCGGTGGGGGCATCCATCTTCATGGGGCAGACCGAGGCCCCTCTGACCATTCGGCCGTTCCTCGCCAAACTCACCGAGAGCGAGCTGTTCTTGGTGATGGTGGCCGGGATGGCGTCGGTGTCAGGAGCCATCCTCGGCGCGTACGTCTCCATTGGAAAGATCCCGATCGAGAACCTGCTGACCGCGGTCGCGATGACGGCACCGATCTCGGTGGTGATGGCCAAGCTGGTGGTCCCCGAGTCCGAGACGCCGCTGACCGCCGGCAAGGTCGATGTCGACATCCCGCAGACCGATGCCAACCTCCTCGATGCCGCGTCCAGTGGCGCGAGCGAGGGCATGAAGCTGGCGCTCAACGTCGGTGCGATGCTCATCGCGTTCATCGCTCTGGTGGCACTGTGCAACGCGTTCTTGGAGGTGTTCTCCGTAGGCGGCGCTCCGCTCACCCTCGAGCGCGTGTTCGGCTGGTTGTTCATGCCGCTGGCATTCCTGATGGGCGTTCCCTACGAAGAAGCCTTCGAGGTCGGCACGGTTCTGGGGACTCGCACCGTGGTCAACGAACTCGTGGCCTTCGACGTTCTACGCGAGGTCTCAGGCTCCTTGTCCGCCCGGAGTCGGTCGATCGCGACCTTCGCGATCACGGGCTTCGCCAACGTGTCCAGCATCGGCATCCTGATCGGTGGGCTCGGAGGCTTGGTCCCGGAGCGCAAACACGACATCGCCCGACTCGGCGTCCGGGCATTGCTCGCCGCCACGCTCGCTAACTTCTCCTCGGCCTGCGTGGCCGGGGCGCTGCTCTGACCCAAAGAACACCGATGGACTTCGCCACTCCAGATCATCTTCGGCCGCGGCTCGACGCTGCTGCTGCTCTGCTCACCCGTCTCGAGCCCCTCGAGCACCAGGCGATCGCGCAGGGATTCTACGCGGTACAGCCGCAACTCGATGCGATTCGGCAGGAACTCAAGGGCTCGAGCCTGTGGCTCCCGCAGATCCCCACGGCGTCCGGGGGCCAGGGCCTGAGCGTGCTCGAGCACGGCCTGCTCACCGAAGTGCTTGGCGCGTCCCCCCTGGGCCACTACGTCGCAAACTGCCAGGCGCCCGACGCCGGCAACATGGAGGTCCTGCTCGAGTACGGGACCGACGACCACAAGAGCCGCTTCTTGCAGCCGCTGCTGGCCGGCGATACCCGCAGCTGCTTCGGAATGACCGAGCCTGGCCGCGCCGGTTCCAACCCCGTGTGGCTCGAGACGACGGCGCGCCTGGAAGGGGAGGAGTGGGTCCTCGATGGGCGTAAGTGGTTCACGACCGCGGCCGATGGTGCGGCGTTCTGCATCGTCATGGCGGTGACGGACCCCGATGCGCCGCCGCACCAGCGCGCGAGCATGATCATCGTGCCCACCGACACGCCCGGCTACACCCGGACGCGCAACATCCCGATCATGGGGGAGGAGGGTGATGGCTGGATGAGCCACTCGGAGGTCGCGTTCGATGGGGCACGGGTACCCCAGGCGAACCTGCTCGGGACTCGCGGGGCCGGTTTCTCGATCGCGCAAGCCCGGCTGGGTCCCGGCCGCATTCATCACTGCATGCGCTGGATCGGCATCTGCCGGCGGGCGCTGGGGATGATGGCAACCCGTGCTGCGTCACGGATGCTCACCCCGCACGAGTCGCTGGGCGAGAAGCAGGCCGTCGCACACTGGATCGCAGAGTGCTCGGCCGAAATCGAGGCGGCGAGACTGCTGGTCCTCGACGCCGCGTGGAGCATCGACGACATCGGTGCCAAGGCGGCTCGGCAGAAGATCTCGATGATCAAGTTCTTCGCCAGCGACGTGCTGATGCGAGTGATCGACCGCGCCATCCAGGTGCACGGGGCCTTGGGCATCACCGATGACACCGTGCTGTCGTGGTTCTACCGCCACGAACGAGGTTCGCGGATCTATGACGGCCCCGACGAGGTTCACAAGTCCGTCGTCGCACGCCGCATCCTCAAAGAAGCGAGGCAGTCATGAGCGCCTCGGGCGAGCAGCTCCTCGACGGTGCGGTCGCGGTTCGGTCGGGAGAAACCCTCGACCTGGCCGTGCTCGATGCCTACCTCGGCACCGCGTTGCCCGAGCTGTCCGGGGAACTGCGTGTGGAGCAGTTCCCTTCGGGCTTCTCCAACCTCACCTACCTGTTGAACAAGGGCGGGCAAGAGTTGGTGCTGCGGCGCCCGCCGTTTGGCGCCCAGGTGAAATCCGGACACGACATGCAGCGGGAGCACACCGTCTTGTCGGCCCTCGCTGAGCCCTATCCCCACGCGCCCAAGCCCCTGGCGTTGTGCACGGACCACGACGTGCTCGGCTGCGACTTCTACGTCATGGAGCGGCGGCGGGGGCTCATCGTGCGCAATGCGTTGCCCAAGTCCCTGCGGGGCGACCCCGCGCTGTTTGGGAGGATGTGCCACGCGGTGGTCGACGGCCTCGCGGATCTTCACGCCGTCGACTTGGTCGCGACCGGGTTGGACCAACTCGACCGGGGCCCGGGATACGTGCAGCGGCAGGTCGAGGGGTGGCTCCGGCGGCTGCAGCGGGCCAAGACCTCACCGCTCCCCGACTTCGACACCGTGGGCTCGTGGCTGGGCGAGCACATGCGCGAAGACATCGCGCACACGCTCATCCACAACGACTACAAGTTCGACAATGTCATGCTCGACCCCGCGGACCCCACCCGCATCGTCGCGGTGCTCGACTGGGAGATGTGCACCGTCGGCGACCCGCTGATGGATCTGGGCACGACGCTCGGCTATTGGACGGAGCCCGGGGACGACCCCGCGTGGCAGGCTTTGGGACTGTCTCCGACGGCATCTCCCGGGGGCCTCACGCGGGTCCAGATCGCACAGCGCTACGGCGAGAAGACCGGCCGCGACGTTTCGGACGTCTTGTTCTACTACGCGTTCGGGTTGCTGAAGATCGGCGTGATCGTTCAGCAGATCTTCTTCCGCTTCGCAAAGGGCCATACGCAGGACCCTCGCTTCGCGAAGCTGGATCGGGTGGTCGCTGCGCTTGGCCGGATGGCGACCAAGGCGATCGAACGCGGCTCGGTGTAACGCCGGACCCGTGCGTCAGCCCGCGGCGAGTAGATGATCGCCGTAGGGGTTGTCGATCACCATGAGCCAACCTCCACCGGGCTGGCGCTCGAGGACTGCGACGGACAATCCCGTCATCTCGACGGCCTGGCCGTCGGGTTGGGTGCCCCGCATCGTCCACGGTGCGACGTGCACGGCCCGATTGCCCGACACCACGACCTCGTGCCCCGAGTAGGTGAACCGCGGTGAGAGGGCGAAGAAACCCTCGAAGGCCTCGCGCTGCGCGGCGGGGTCCTGCAGGGTCACACCAGGTTCGAACACGATCGTCGCTCCCGGTGCATAGCTGGCCATCACGCCATCGATATCCTTGGCGTGGAAGGCGGTCGTCATGGCTTCGACGGCGTTGAGAACGGCTTTTTCGGATTCGGTTGCACTCATGATTGTTCCTGCTTCGGGTTGGTTTGGAGAGGACATGCTCCCGCCGCACGCCACGGCGATCAGCGAGAGGACGATGACGCTCAAACGGTTCATCACGCCTTTGGACACGAAGGCCGACCACCGCGTGACCGGCCAATTCGATTTTTTCCAACCCATCGCTTTCCCGTGGGAGAAGCGAGACATGGAGTCCGTTGAGCAGCGGGTGCAAAGAGCGGTCGCTGGCGACGCCGCGGCGTTGGAGTCGGTCCTCGAGGCCGTTCGCGACGATATCTACGGGCTCGCGATCCGAATGCTCTGGCACCCCGAGGATGCCGCCGATGCAACCCAGGAGGTTCTGCTGCGCATCGTCACCGGGCTGCCCAGCTTTCAGGGACGCTCGAGCTTTCGAACCTGGACGTACCGCGTCGCGGTCCGGGCCCTGCTCAACATGAAGCGCGGCCGCGCAGAGCAGGCGCTGTCCTTCGAAGACTTCGGAGCCGATCTGCTCGAGGGGCTCACGCCCGAAGCACCAGGGCACTACACGGACGCGGAGCGGGCGGTCCTGCGGTCTGAGGTCAGGATCGCGTGCACACAGGCAATGCTGCAGTGCCTGGATCGTGACCACCGTATGGCCTACCTGTTGGGCGAGATCCTGGAGGTCCCCGGGGACGAAGCTGCTGTGTGCGTGGGCGTGTCAGCGCCGACGTTTCGCAAGCGCCTCTCACGAGCCCGTGACCGGGTTCAACGGTTTACCGCCGAGCATTGCGGACTCGTGTCTGCATCGGCGGCGTGCCGCTGCGAGGGCCGCATCGCGCCAGCGGTGGAGCAGGGACGCATCGATCCGCAAGCGCTCCTGTTTGCGACCCACCCCACGACCCTTGCGTCGGTACAAGAGGCGCAGCAAGTGGTCGACGCGATCGAGGCGCTATCCAACGGGCATGCTCTGCTGCGGTTGAACCCCGCGTTTCGTGCACCCCGCGATCGAGCGCGTGCCTGCGAGAGCTCGTAGGGTCGGACTCCGCCCTCGTGACCCGCGGAGACCTGCCTACTTCGCGTCGGTGAGCTTCGACAGCAGCCTCGACAGCTCGCGAGCTTCGGCCGCGGTCAAGCCACCCAGCGCTTCAGCCAGCGCTGCGGATGTGCGCGGTTGAACGCGAACGACGAGGGCGCGACCGGCCCGGGTGAGGGTGACCGCGCTCGCTCGACCGGCGCGGGTGACCTCGGTGAGGCCCGCGTTGGTGAGCTTGTTTCCGATCGTGTGGGCGCGCTGGCGAGAGACACCCTGGTACTCGCCCCAGGAGGTTTGGGTCAGCCCATCGGGAAAACCGGTGAGGATCACCAGGGCGACGACCTCGGCGGGGGACAGCGGTTCTCCCGCGAGTTCACGACGGGCGACGGACAGCACGACCGAGTACGCGTGGCCGAGTTGGTCGCTGAGCTGCCAGGCGAGGTCAGGTGGAATGGGCACGGGCGAGGGCTTCAAAGAATGGGCGGAGGTGGTGGCGCCCCGAGCAGGGCGCAACCATGTCCTCGCTGGCACCACGGACGATGAAGCTTCCCACATCGTAGGCCCGTCGGTTGAAAGGACGTATCAAGGGAAGACCGAGTTTGGGGAGCCAGGCGGGAACATGGGTCACCTTTGCGGGAGCGCCCAGGGCCTCGAAGGCAAGCTGAACGACCTCGTTCCAGGTGAAGACCTCGGGCCCGCCGACGTCGACCGCATCTTGCGTGTCGAGCATGGCATTGGCGACAGCGACCGCCAGATCCTCTCCGTGGATCGGATTGACCTGCGTGCTTCCATCCCCGACCAGGTACGCGCGGCCGGCCGCGGCCATGTCGAACACGTCCTGCAGGTCGCTGAAGAAACCCGTTGCCCGTACGACTGAGGATGCGATCGAGGCCTGGCGGAGCTCGGCGATGAACCGTTCGCGGGACGCCATGATCGCCAGTCCCTCGAGCAGCTTGGGATTGACCGCGGAGATGACACCGAATCGCCTCACACCCGCGCGTATCGCTTCGCGCAACACATGGTGGTTGGCGGTGTACTCGATATCCTCGTAGGTGACCTTGTCGGTCTGCCGTGTGATGCCCAAGGCCGAGAAGACGAGCGAGGCATCCTCGAAGGCGCCGGCGAGCGTGGACGGTTGCGTGACGTCGGCTTCGAGAGTCTGGTGCGCCCCCTCCACCGATTTCCCTCGTCGCACCACGGCCGAAACGTGATGGCCGCGCTGCGCAAACTCGGCGACGACGTGCCGCCCCAGGTACCCCGTCGCTCCGACAACGACGACGCGTTCGTTCTTCGTTGCGATTGTCATTGTTGTTGACAGTTTGAGGTCGCGAACTCAAATGTCAACAAAGATGACAAAGACCGATCGGGGCCTCACAGCCGTTGCATGGTCCATCCGCGGTTCTATGTGCGTCTGAGGGGGCGCGGGCCATCGTGTCCCGGCCTCGAACTCGTGAGCCGACCGTTCGCCGATACTGGTACCTTGAAGTACGCGCGGTCCGCACTTCCGCGCCGGAGCCGAGCCGTGCAGCCCCACTACATCCTCCAGATCAACTACGTCGGTCGCCCCGCGGCAACACAGACCTTTTCAGCCCCTCGCGTGGTGGTCGGTCGCGATGCCGGGGAGATTGTGCTCGCGGACACGGAGGCTTCGGCCACCCACGCGGAGCTCGAGTTTCAAAACGGGCAGTTGGTGGTCCGGGATCTCGGCAGCAGCAACGGCACGTGGAAGGACGGCCGGAACCTCCCGCAGTTTGCGATGAGTGCCGGGGAGTCGTTCACGTGCGGAAAGACCGTCATCAACGTGGTGCAGATCGTCGGCGCGATGCACCAGGCGGCCGGAGCCACGGTGATGGGCGATGGTGCGGCGATCATGGCGGACCTCCAGCGACAGAAGGCTGCGATGGCCGCCCCGGCGGAGGCGAAGAAGTCCGGCGCTGGCATGGCGATCGCGGCGGTCGTCGGCGTGCTGGTTCTCGGTGGAGGGGCCGCAGCGGCCTACCTTCTGTTCGCGCCGTCGGAGGACCCTGATCCTGTCGTGGCCAAGAACGAGGACGACGGCGAGTCGGACGATGGCGGCGACAAAGAGCCCGAGGTCGCCGATGCGCCCAAACTCGATATCCCGCCGCCGGTCCCCGACGAAAAGGACCCCGACGAAGACGAGCCGGTGGTCGAAAAAGACATGGGCGAGCTGTACCGGCAGGTGGGTGCCGCGACGGTTGTCATCCGGGTCCCCGGGAGCGTGGGCTCCGGATCGATCATCGACTCCAAGGGCATCATCCTGACCAACCACCACGTCATCGAAGGCGGCGAGCGCGAGGGACTTCGCATCAAAGCCGACGTGACCCTGGGCACCTACTCCGAGGAACTGCAGGCGTTTGAGCCGCAGGAGAAGACCCAGCATGCGTATGTGCTGGAGATCGACATCGATCACGATCTCGCGTTGCTGCAGCTCATCGATCCCCCCGCCGACCTGCCGTCGCTGGAGATCAGCGAGAAGGCGCCGTATCCGGGGCAGCGAGTCGCCGCGGTTGGGCACGCGGGCGCGGGATTGTTGTGGGCGCTCAAAGGAGGGGAGGTCTCGAGTACGGGCAAGCTCGCGGGTCACACCGACCTCGCGCTCGACGGCGCCTCCGGTTACCAGAAGGAGCAGCTTGCCAAGCGGAAGGCCCAGATGGACAAGCAGGGGCGGGTGGTCCAATCGACCGCCAAGATCCTACCCGGAGACAGCGGCGGGCCACTGGTGAACACGCAGGGCGAGATCGTGGCTGTCAACGCGTTCGTCCGGCGGGACATGACCACCAACCAGTGGCTGAGCTTCCACGTCCACCTCGCCGAGGTGAAGAAGCTCTTGGAGGAGGTTCCGGAACACCCCTTGGACTTCATCGCGGACCCCTGGGAGGTCGCCGCGGTCAACGTGCATGGTGGGGATGTCGACCTCGATGGCCGCATCGACACCGTCGTTGCTTCGGGTCCCGGCGGAAGCAGCAGCACCGCCTACTTTCTGGACCTCGATCAAAACTCCCTGGGGAAGGCCAAGCCGCTGCCCAGCTGGGAAGACCTCGCCGGGGGGGACGAGCGCCCCTTCGATGCCGAACTCGTTGTGTTGGACGAAGGCGGCAATCGCAACGTTTGGTACGACACCGACAACGACGGACACCACGACGTGTTCATGCTCGGGACGATCGGCAACCTCACGACCGCGTACGACGTGCCCAAGGACGGCGCTGCGAAGGAGAACCCGAGCAAGCTGGTCCGCGATGGCCTCGACGCCAAGTTGTTCGCCGATGCGAAGCTCAAGGAACGCTATGGCCGCGTGGCTTCCGTGGTGTTCCCAGGGGCGGCGGAGTCCGGGGAGGGCAGGGTCATCATCCCCGACCCCAAGGCATCCGCGAACTCGCTGCTCGCCTCAGACCACGATGGCGATGGCACGCTCGATACCTTCATCGAGTCGACGTTCTTTCACCGCCGATACCTGTTCGACCTTGATCAAAACGTCGGGGCTTCGAGCGGGGCCGAGATGACGCGCAAGCTCAGCAGCGCGGATATCGAGGTTGTCGTTCTGGAACAGGGACCGTCCCGCTGGGTCTGGTACGACTCGGATGACGACGGCACGCTGGAGACGATCCTCCATACCGATGTTCTGGGATTCACCGGGACGAGTGCCGCATGGGTCTCGGGAGAGTCGTCGTCCAAGCAACTCGGGCGGGCGTTGCTGCGTCAGGACTTGTTGTCAAATGACGATGCGCGAACGCGGTTCGCCAAGGCTGTCGCGGGCTCGATGCCGGGGACGATTGCCCAGTCGGGCGTCGGCATCGACAGCTTCCCTGCGCTGAGCTTCGGCCCACGTGCCAGCGTGGCGATTCGTGACTCCGGTGGCCTGCGCAACGCGGTCGCCATGGTGACGGAGTACGGCCGAGACCTGGTGCTGATCGACCTCGATGGCGACAGCGCCGGCGAAGGCGTCAACCACCAAGACCTCGCCAAGAAGGTCCGCGCGGGAGAGTTCGACGCGGAGTTCGCAATGCTCAAGGTCGCGGATGTTCGTTGGACGTTCTATGACAGCGATGGCAAAGGCGGCTTCGACCGAGTCGTGGTCGCAAGCACCCCCGGGGACCGCTCGCCGAAGGCTGCCTTCAAGGTTGGGTCCGGCGGGAAGGTGAAGCCGCTGGATGATGCGGGCGGGTCCTTGCTACGCGCCAGCCTCTTCACGAAGGAGAACCTGCGGGCTGCGTTCAAGAAAGCCGCGCCGCCTCTGTTCCCCGGCCAGCTCGAGGACTGACCGGCCCCACAGACCGAAACAGGCCGACGTGCAGGCGAGTGGTGGCTGTGGCATCACTCCAAGGATGGTTTGCATGACCCGCCCGAGTTCGGTGTGGATTGTTCTCGCGCTCGCCGGGTGTGGCGACGACATTGCATCGGGTGAGGGCTCGGGTGAGGGCACGACCCAGGGAACGGACACGGAGGGGACCTCGGGGGGGCTGACCAGTTCGAGCAGCGGGGGTGGCGGCTCGAGTACCAGCGGCGGACAGGGAAGTTCGACCACGAACTCGACGGCGAGTTTCACCAGCGGATCGAGCACGAGCGGCGGGCCGGACTCATCGACGACGAGCCGCGGGAGCTCGGGCGGAGACTCGACCTCGGGTGGGCCGGCCTTTGGCCGGGCACGGTTTCTGGCGAAGGACGCGCTGGAACCCGGCGGCCATCGCATCGCGCTGTTCACCTACGAGGGTGGTGTCCTCTCCGAAGTGGAACTCGTCGCCGAAGCGATCGTGTCACAGGTCTTCGCGAATCAGGCGGGGGACATCGCGGCCTATCGTTTCTTCGACGATGGGAACCCGAACGCGGCCTACGCCATCGATCTGAGCTCGGAGCCGGTCGGAGCGCCGCAGCCGTTCGTGCAACCGCCGGTGCCAGGTGGGGATACGCCAGCGGTGCCGACCTACCTGGAGGCTTCGGGCCTGTTCACCTTCGAGACCACCGGAGACGATGGACGTGCGCTCTATGTATCCGATTTCACCGGAGGCGTCCTGGGGACGCCAGAGCTGATCATGGTCGACTCGGGGCTCCAAAGCGACGCTCGATACGACGCGTCGGGAACCCAAGTGACGTATCGAGTCGGGTCGATGCCGGAAGAGGTGAACGTCTACGTGGGATCGCTGCTCGACCCCGAGCCCGATACCGCGCTGCTCGTCGCTTCCTCGGCCGGTCAGTTCGCGCCGATCGTCGCGGCCGAGTTCGTGCCGGAGCACGAGGCTGTCGTCTATGCCATTGACGATGTCGTCTTCGCGCTCGACCTCGCGCTGTACTTCGTCGACATCACCGGTGGCGTCGCGTCCGCCCCGGTTCGCATCGACGATCCCAGCCTTGCCGATCCCGAGGCTCGGGTCGCTGGCCCGTACTACGCGCCCGACGGTCATGCGTTGGTCTACTGGGCTGGCACCGGGCTGATCGGAGACCTCTTCATGGTCGACGTCGAGTCCGGGATCCCTGGGCAGCCCATGCCCGTGGAGTCGTTCGAAGGGACACCCCGTCGCGATGTCAGGTGGTCCCCAGATTCGAGGTGGCTCGCATACCATCCTGTTGTCGATGACGAGGAGACCCACGCGTTGTACGTGGTCGACGCTTCCGGCGACGTCCCTGGGGTGCCGATACCCGTCGCCGACGGTCTGCCGGTCGGACGGATCGTTGACCTCTTCGGGTACGACCCCGACCAGTGGCTCTACTTCATCGCGCCGTTTGGGCAGCCGGACGCCAACCTGTTTCGGGTCGACTTGTCCGGCGCAGCGCCCAGTGCTGCCCAGCGCGTGAGCGGTCGCCACGGACCCCTCCTCGGCGAGATGGTTCCGTCTCGGGATTGGGCGCAGGTGATGTACACCGCCTACGATGAGAACTTCGACGTTCGGCTTTACAGCGTCGAGGTCTCTGGCGACGAACCGGGTGCTTCGACGCGGATCGATGCGGCCGAACCGGATGTGAACGTGAGCTTCGGCGCTCGGTTCTCCTTCGATGCGAGCACGGTCCTGTACCGCGAGAACCATCCCGGTGGCCTCCAACCGATGATGCTTCGGGACCTCGAAAATGGTGACTTGCTCCCCGTCGCCGAGGACACCCAAACCGCCATACCGGTCGCGAACCTCGATTGATCCGCGTAGAGACCTGGCCGATGGAGCAGGGGCGCTCACAGCCGGGCCTGCGACTCCAACTGCGGGGTCGAGGTTGACCTCGCTCCAGCGAGGCTTAGATTCGCCCCGTGAATCGTCTTCGAACCTCGGCCGGCATGTTCGCGCTCAGCGCGGCGCTGGCGCTTCCAGCGGTGGGCTGCGGCGACGCGAACTCGCGTGGCAACGACCGCTGGGTCACCACCCAGAACGCGTCCGTCGACATCGACTGGGACGCCGTCTCCAAGGCCTACAAGGAGGCCGAGGGTCCCGAGGACTTCGAGCGCCGCGTCAACGAGATCTACACCGGCGAAGAGCTGGTGAGCGTGGGCGTCCACGACCTGGACGACACGACCCAAGAGGTCACCGGCTTCTTCGACAAGAACACCAACGGGGCGATCGACGAGGGCGAGAAGATTTTCACGCTCCGTCGGGACCTCACCGGTGAGGGCTCGGGACGGTACCGGATCCAAGGACACAACCGGTATTCGTCCTACCGGTCTCCGTTTTGGGACATCGCCGCCGGAATGGTCGTCGGCTCGATGATCTCCCGAGCCTTCATGCCCGGGTATCGACCGATGTATCGGCAGCCGTATCACACCCCCACTTCCCGGCACGGCAGCCTCACGACGCAGCGCAACTCGTACCGCAAGGCGAACCCGTCGAAGTTCAGCTCGTCGAGCAAGACCGGCACCAAGTCCCAGTCGGGCCGGAAGTACAACCGCGGCGGAGGGAACTTCAACAAGAGCAAGACCTCCACCACGCCGCGTCGGCGAAGCACCCCTCGCCGCGGTGGTCGGTTCGGGCTGAGCGGGCGGACGAACCGGCGCGTGGTCACCATCGGCTGATGCTCGGCGTCACCGACATTCCCTTCGAGCAGGCGGAGACTCGCAGCCTGCTGGGGCTGAAGCCGGACTCGCCGCGCGGCGACGACTTCTACGAGCATGGTTGGTGCCGCCCATCTTCCGTGTGGCTCGATGACGGGAGGATGCGCCGTATCGAGGCTCCATTGCTTGTCGCGATTCATACGCCGGACGAGCCGGAGCCCGGGCCCCTACACCTCGAGTTCTGGCTCGACCACCGCGGAGAAGAGGTCGCGGCGCGCGTCTCCTGGGACCGGTTTGCGGCCGAAAAACTCGTGCCTGTGCTGGGCCCGGAATCCGACGTCGTCTTGGCGTTGTGCAACCCGCAGCGCAAGCGTGTTGGTCGGCCTCCTGGGTTCGGTGCACGCTCGCTGCACGTGGCCGAGGGAGACGTCACCGCATGGCTCGACAACCCTCGCGGGCCGGCCCCACGGATCCGACTGACCGCGGAGCGCTGGAGCGTGCTCGATGCCTGAAGTCTCCGAAGACCAGCGACGTACCTACGTTGGACTGTACGTCCTGAAGCTGCTCGATCTCGCCCCGGAGGATGGGGGATTGGCCATGCCGGTGTTGCTCCCACACGCGTTGGCCGCCTTCGAGCCCGCCCTCGAGCGGCTCGCCGTTGAAGGACTGGTCCACATCGATCGCAAGCTCGGTGAGTATCGGCTGACTCCGCTGGGCATCGAGCGACTCGGCGTGCACATCGACGAGGCCGAGGGGTACATCGACGCCTTCGACGACATGGAGGTGCCGCAGATGCTGGCGGTGCTCCGCCAGCGCAACGTCGACCCGATGCGGGTTCGTTTTCTGTGGGGCTGGTACCAGGGCGAATACGACGACCCGATCCTCTTTCAGCAGCGCCGAGGTTCGGCCGAGATCGAGACAGATTGGGCGGCCTACATCCAGTCGGACGCGTTCTACGCAGCAATTGCGGAGGACCTGCTGGAATAGGGTGCTGCGGTGCGAGGTACCGCACCCGTGGATTATGGTGAGGGCGCTGCCTCAGAGACCGACCCCGTCTGTGCTCGATTCGAGGCGCTGGAGGGTGCAGCACACCGCGACGAGGCCGATTTCGGTCGCTGGCTTTCCCACATGAACGCCCTTCGGACCCTGGCCGACGGGCGTTCCTCGCTTCGGCTTCGGTTTGCCTCCTCGTGGCTGCGCACGGGTTTGGACGCCCGCGCCGTCCGGCACGGTGCCCTCGAGAATGATCGCTCTGCCTACCTGTGGTCGGTGGACGCCGCCCACTCCGGCCGGCCGCGCGGCGCGGTGCTCCTGGGGCACTGCTACCGGGACGGTCGCGGGGCTCGCCGGTCGATGCGTCGCGCGCGTCGCTGGTACCGCCGGGCAGCCCGCGACGGGTCGGTCGAGGCTGCGTTCTGGCTGACCGCGACCGAGAGTCCCCTCTCCCGATGGTTGCTGTACCGGGGACCGGGCCTCGAGTGGACTGGGTTGGGGTTGCTTGCGCTGCACCTGCTGCTCACCCCCTGGCGGTTTGCGGCGGGCGCGGTCGTCGCCTATCTGGTGGTCGCTCTCGGCGGACAACTGCTCGTCCGGTGGCTGATGGATCGGGCGATGCCGGCATCCACGAGCGCAGATGCCTCGGCGGGCACCGAGGCTGTCGAAGATCTCGTCTCGCGGCCGTGGAAGACGCTCGGCGTCGCCGGGGAGGACGGGCTGGTGCTCGTCCCTGTCCTCGCACTCGCGTCCGTGTTCGGCGTGGGCGGATTCGCGGTGGCGGTTGGGGCCGGGCTGCTCTTCGGCTTGCTGCACCATCCGAACTTTTCGTGGCGTGGCTGTCTCGCGAAGGGCCTGGCCTACGGGGCTGCGGTGGCGGTCGTCGTCCCCTGGGGGGGCGTCGCAGCGCTGGCGCTGGGCCACGTGCTGCTCGACGGCTTCATCGTGGCGCTGGCGTGGTCCGAGCGATCACGGCTGCGTCGCCAGCTGCAGCGCGGGTAGGGCGTCGGCGTAGGCCGCTAGGCCGAAGACGCCCCCGGTGTGAATGAACAAGACGTTCTTCATGCCGGAGAATCGCCCGCGGAGCTCGGAGCGGAGGGCGTGGAAGGCCTTTCCGCTGTAGACCGGCTCGAGCACGATGCCCTCGTGCCGGGCGAGCATCACCAGGCTCTCCCGTTCGGCGTCGCTGCTGATCCCATACCCACCGCCGACATAGCCGCCCAGCAACCCGACGTCGTCGGCACGGACCTCCGCCGGTAGGTTGTAGGCGCGGACGGTTTGTTCGCACAGACCGGTGATCTTCTGGCGGAAGAACGCCTCGTCGTCGCAGACCGGGACGCCGACCACCTCGCCCCGAAAACCGAGCAGGCGTGCGCCCAGCTCGATGCCCGCCGCGGTGCCACCACTTCCGACTCCGCTGACAATCGCATCGAGACGAACCCCGCTGGAGGCCTCCCAAGCCACGACCTCGCGCATGGCTTCGATGTATCCCCACGAACCGCTCGGCATCGAGCAGCCCTCGGCGACGACGAACGGGTGCTTGCCCTCGGCGCGCAGCGTCTGGGCTCGGGCTTCCATGATCGCATCCTTGTCCGCGTAGGCTTCGGGGTCGTACAGGTGAACCGTGGCTCCCAGGAGGCTGTCCAGGAGCAGGTTGCCCTCGAGACGCTGGGGGACTTCGCCGCGCAACACCAGCTCGACGTCCAAGCCCATCCGCCGGGCAACGACGACGGTCGTGCGGGCGTGGTTGGATTGCAGGCCACCGCAGGTGATCAGCGTGTCGGCACCGGCCCGCATCGCTTCGGCGACCGCAAACTGCAGCTTGCGAATCTTGTTGCCGCTCTCGGTCGCCCCGGTTTGGTCGTCGCGCTTGACCCACAGGGCAGGCCCTCCGAGGTGCTTGTGCAGCCTCGGCAGCGGAACGATCGGTGTGTCGAGTCGCGCGAGGTCGAGACGGTCGGGAAAGGGGCCGGCCCAAGGCATGCGGGAACTATAACGACTGCAGCGACACTTCGAGCGCCGAGGCGGCCTCGGTCTTGGGGTGTGACGCTCCGTAGAGCTGCCGGCGGCGGTCAATGGCCTTGGCGATGACGCGCAGCGCCTGTGCTTTGTCGCCAGCCCGTGACAAGGCTTCGGCCTGTCGCAGCCACGCTTCGGCGGGTCCATCGGTATACCCAGGGGCATCCTCCTGGAGTTCTGCGGATCGCTCGAAGGCTGCGGCCGCGCCGTTCCAACGGCCCTCTTTGGCGGCGAGCAGTCCGCGGACGAACGTGATCCGAGCATTCACTTGTCGGGGGACGGCCCCAAAGGCCTCGGCCGACTCGAGCCACACCCTCCCGCGATCGGACTGGTCGAGCTCGAGCGCCGTGAGCCTCGCGAGGTCTGCAGCGACGGCGGCCGCGACAGCGTTGGATCCGGTGCGTTCGGCGATGTTGTAGGCCACCCGCAGGGTCTCCACAGCCTCGTGCGCGTCACCGAGTTGGGCCTGCGCAGCACCGCGTAGGCGGACGAGTTCTGTTCGCAGCCGGGGGTCCTCCGAGTGCGGGCGATTGGCGAGCGTCGCCGCGATGCGGGTGCTGGCTTGGAGGACCCCTTGGCCGCGTCCCGCAGCGAGCTCTGGCCACAGCGGGGCCAACCGAATCCAAGACGCGTCGCGGTCCGTGTCGTTCGAATCACACTCGCGGCCCAACGTCGCGAGCAACTCGGGGACGTGGCTGCGGCCCGCGTCTTGCCGCAGCAGCGCCGTCACTCGATCGTGGGTGGCCCGTTGACGCTCGAGGCACGGGAGGTCCGCCTCGGACTCGCACTGGGCCCGCGCTCGGTGGGCCCAGGAGTCGGCGAAGTCTCGGAGGCCACGCGTTGCGACGGTCGCGGCGGTGTGCCCAACGTCGGTGCCATCGTCGAGCGCCGCGGCGGCGGTGAGGTGGCGCATTGTCGTCCATCCCAGGTCTGGGGGCGTGCAGCTCTGCGTCGGCGGCGTGAGGGCCAGCGCGGCGAGGCCGGATCCGGCGATTGCCACGGCTCCAACCACGGCCGCCGACTTCCACCCGCGTCGGGGCTGGGCGGCGGACTCGAACGCTCGCAGGATCGGCGCCATCGAGGCGTGGCGGGCATCGGGCGATGGTTCCAGGCCGCGACGTAGGGCGCTTGCGATCCCGCTTGGAATCCCAGGAACCGAAGGGGCCGAGGGAAGGGAGGCCTTGCCGGCGACCCACTGGGCGAGGTTGAGGTTGGCGAGGGGGTTGACCCCGTACAGGGCCTGCCACGCGACGACGCAGAAGCTGAACTGATCCGAGGCCGGGCTGATCCGCCGCGCGAGTCGTTGCTCGGGGCTCATGTACGCGGGCGTCCCCAGGATGGCCCCGGTGATCGTCAGGTCGCAGAACGTGGAGTCGAGCGCGTCCTGTGGTGACGCCTCGTCGGCGGATTCCTGGGTCGGAGTGGCTGGGGTATTCGGCTCGGCGAGCCGGGCCAGACCAAAGTCCGCGACCCGGACCCGACCGTCGACCCCCAGCAACGCATTGGCCGGCTTGAAGTCGCGGTGGACCAAGCCAAGGTCGTGCGCCGCCTGCAGTCCTCGGGCGGCTTGCAGCAGCCATCCGATCCGCGTCCGTGGTCCGTGTGCGGGGTTGGCGAACGCGGCCTTGAGAGTTCCGCCTTCGACCAGTTCCATCGCGATGTAGACGTAGTCTTGCGTTCGGTCCGCGTCGTGCACAGTGACGACGTTGGGGTGCGAGAGTTTCGCGAGGGCGTGCGCCTCCCGCAGCAACCGCGTTTCTTGTTCGTCCGCCACACCGCTGCGTTGGACCAGCTTGAGCGCGACGCGGCGGTCGAGTGTCTCGTCGTAGGCCGCCCAGACTTCGCCGGCCCCGCCCGCGCCGATCTTCTCCAGCACCTTGAACGGGCCGACCCGCTCGGGCACCGCGCGCTTGGACGACCCGCCGACCCACGCCGGTAGCGTTGGCATCGGATCATCATCCGGCGGCTCGGTGGTGTCAGACACGGGCCAGACGAGGATAGCGGCCCGTGCTACCGTCCGCTGCGTGAAGGACGAGGTCGCGCTGTTGCAAGCGTGGAAAGCCGGAGACCGGGCCGCAGGGGACGCTCTGCTGGCTCCCATCGTCCCTGCCATTCGCCGCTTCTTCCGCAACAAGGTCGCGACAGAGGTCGACGAGCTGACCCAGCAGGTCGTTCTGGACTGCGTCCGGAACCTGCAGAGCTTCGAGGGGCGGTCATCGTTTCGGACCTACGCGTTGGCTGTCGCTCGACGCCGTTTGATCGCGTTCTACCGCCAGCGTGGGCAGACGCCCGGAGTCGACATCGACCAGCTCAGCATCGCAGAGATGGCCGAGTCGCCCAGCTCGGTGCGGGCCCGGAAGCAGGAGCACGTGTTCCTGCTTCAGGCGCTGCGCGAAGTGCCGCTCGAGCTTCAGGTCGTGCTCGAGCTGCACTACTGGGAGGCCCTTTCGACCTTGGAGATCTCCGAGGTCCTCGAAATCCCTCAAGGCACCGTGAAGAGTCGGCTGCGTCGGGCCCGGGAAGCTGTCGCGGGACGGCTACGCTCGCTCGACCCGCGGGGCGAGCGGGTCGACGACATGGTCGCGCGCTTCGACGAGTGGGCGGAGAGCCTGCGCGAGCTGATGGATCGCTAGCCGCGCGTTTGAGGCGGCCAATGGCGCACTGCGCCGGCGATCACTCGTTCTTGTAGAACTGGATCAGATTGCCGCACGTATCGGAGAACACCGCCATCGGGAGACCGTGCACCTCGCTTGGTGGAGGCTACGAATCGGCGACGATGCGTTCCACCACGATCGGCGTGGGCTCGACGGCCGAATCGCGCAGCGTGAATGCTGCTCGAATCTGCGCAGCGGCAGCTTCGGCCTGCGCCTGCGTCCGGGCGTGAACGCGGCACAA
>OJGU01000548.1_pt1 | contig 20765 bp, 12 predicted proteins | sample 1594741 | NCBI WGS metagenome assembly OJGU01 (sample SAMN05416841, study PRJEB24817) | seawater metagenome | isolation source: Sea water | place: Canada:Atlantic | collected 2013-07
GATCGCTCGTCGGCAGCGTCAGATGTGTATAAGAGACAGGTAAGTAATCCACCACCGTCTTGCTCACTCCTCGGGATGTCAACATCGTCACATGATCAGAGGTAAGTTGATAGATCGTCTGCTCTTGCTTGATATACCCAATAATCAAGGAATCTGGCACCTGCTTCTCAGTCAAATGAATAATCTCCACGAGCTCCAGAGGGAGACGTTTTTCCATCTTCTCCAGCACGTGACTGTCGACGTCGTAAGCGACGACGTGTTCCGCATACTTCACCGAGCGAAGGCCGCTGACACAGCCTCCCCCAAACAGAACAATCCCGGCGAAACAACTCAAATAAGCGAGAACCGATCTCATATCCCGGGCAGACTAGCCGCCTTACCATTGCGGACAAGCCTCAAAAGGCAATCATTGTGGAATAGCAGAAGAGCCGTTCCGGGCATCAATGAGGGCAAAAAAAGAAAAATACGTCAACCGCAACAAATCTTTGAAGGTTCCCTGAAACAAAGCGTCTACCACTAGGGTAATACGAACGATTCAAGGCCCGGATCGTTCATTAACAATTCAATGAAGCCAAGGCCTTAACCAATGTCAGATCCAATCGCCATGCCAGTGTTATCAAAATTTTACGGAATCGTCATCGGAATGCTCTACGAGCCGAAACATAGTGCTCATGTGAGAGCGTTCTACGAGGGAAATGAAATGGTTGTTAGCCTTCAACCCGTCCGACTGATCCGAGGCGACGCCCCGGCTCGGGCTCGTTCGATGGTCCTGGAGTGGGCGGCCCGCCACAGACGAGAATTACTTATTGATTGGCAGCGATGCGCCACCTCTCAGGTTCCGCTAGCGATACCTCCTCTCACATAAGGCGACTCCACCCCTGCAAATCACCCCGGAAGATTGACTCCGCCAATTTTCGAGTAATACTCCACCGGGTCTGTTCTTCGTCTAAGGACCCCAAATTATTCAGTGAAACAAACAACTGCAACAGCCATTGAACCGAAAGCGAAGCCATTCGGACTCAAGACTCAGATCCGAACGATCTTAGGATATCCTCTTGGCCCCTACCTAAGCGCGCTTTACCTTCTTATCGTGCTCAGCCTCTTGACTGCCTGCTCCGAAGGCCAACAGTCTAAGGACGAGAAAAAGAGTCGGTCGACCAAGGCAATCCCAGTCGAGGTGACTGAAATCAAGCGAGGTCCGATTGAGCGACTTCTCATGACTTCCCGAGAGCTGGAAGCTGAGCAGGAGGTCAAAGTTGTTTCTCGAACCGCCAATCGCGTCGTCCAACTTCTGGTGGAAGAAGGCGATCTCGTTACCAAGGGACAGCTTCTAGCTAGCCTCGAAGATGACATTCAACGAACGGCCCTAGCTAAGGCAGAAAATCAGGCCGCTAAATCTCGCGAAGAATTCGAGCGCCAAGAGTCCCTCTACAAACAAAAGCTGATCAGTGATCAGATGTTCCGAGACGCTCGCTACGATCTCAAACAACTCGAGTTATCGGTGGAAGACGCCAAACGAGAATTCGCCTACACCGAGATTCGAGCATCGATTTCCGGCACTATTTCAAGCCGATTGATCAAGCTCGGTGACGAAATAGGGAATGCTCAGCAACTCTTTAACATTGTCGATTTCAACTCGATCGTTGCCCGGCTTTACGTGCCCGAGAAGGAACTGAGCTCCCTCAAGCTAAACCAAGAAGTACGAGTAACCGCAACCGCTTTTCCTGACCAACAATTCACAGCACACGTTCTTCGGATTTCACCCATCGTTGAAGCGAACTCCGGCATGATTAAGGTCACGATCGCTTTTAAAGAAATCGGTCCCCTTCGACCGGGAATGTATGTCGACGCCGGAATCGTCGTCGAAACCAAGCCCAACGCCGTGCTTATCCCCAAGCGAGCACTCGCCTATGATGGGGATCAACAGTTTGTTTTTCGACTTCTCGACGACCGAACTGTCGAGCGGATCCGACTCGAACCCGGCCTCGAAGATCCTTACTGGCTAGAATCTCCCCAGCAAATCAAGGAAGGCGATCAAATTGTGATTGCAGGACAAACGGGACTCAAGGATGCATCCAAAGTTCGACTCCCTGGCGATCCTGAACCCGAGGAAAAGAAAGAGGAGAAACAAGGCTGGTTCGCTGGCTTATTCGGAAAGAAATAAGATTCGCTCGATTCGGGTTTAAACAACCGACCAGTCTTCCAGTCTCACTCTGAACTCTCAGACCGTGGAAATGGCCTCACACCCGATCCGACGAAATTGTAAAGCGTTTTGGCAACATCAACCGAGAATCCCCTCCCCGCCGATCCGGCAATCCCAAAGCTTAAGAGCTTCGTAACCGATCGACCAGTCGCAGTACTCATGGTATTCGTGGCTCTGGTTGTCTTCGGTTTTTTCTCCTTTCAAAGGCTTCCGGTGACGCTGATGCCGGAACTCAATTACCCCACCCTGACGGTTCGAACCGAGTATCCAGGCTCGGCTCCTGCGGAAGTGGAGAATGAAATCAGCCGCCCAGTCGAAGAAGCCCTCGGTGTCATTAATGGGCTCAATCGAATCAGCAGTATTAGCCGAGCCGGCGTCAGTGACGTTGTTCTCGAGTTTGTCTGGGGCACCGACATGTCGGAAGCCACTCAGGACACGCTTGAGAAACTAGATCTTGTCTTTCTCCCAGCCGAAGCAGAACGCCCCCTGCTACTGCACTTCGATCCCGCACTCGACCCGGTCATGGAACTAAGCCTATCGGCAAATGGACCGGACTACGAGGGTGACTACGGACTTCGCCGACTGCGGCGCCTCGCACAGCTTCAACTAAAGCGTGAGCTCGAGCCTATCCCTGGTGTCGCTGCCGTTAGAATTCGCGGAGGTCTTGAGGAGGAGATTCATGTTCGAATCAATGAGCAATCCCTACGCCGAACGGGAATCAATATCCAAAACGTCATCGATAGACTCCGCCAAGAAAACATCAATGTTGCCGGTGGCACTGTAGACGAAGGGAACACTGAGTACATGGTCCGCACCCTTAACGAGTTTGTTAGTGTCGATCAAATCGCTGAAACCATTATCAAGCGAACGGAGTTTGGCGAAGTGAAGATCAGGGACATTGCCGAGGTCGTTCAATCGCACAAAGAACGCGAAATCATGACGCGCACCAACGGCGAGGAAAGTGTTCAAATCGATATTTACAAGGAAGCCGAGGCCAACATGGTTTCCGTGGCTCAAGCGGTCATTCGTCGTGTGGGCGAGCTACCGAAAGGCGGTTCCTCTGAGAGCTCCAGCAGCGGCACGCGCCGAGGACCGCAACGAAATCGTGCTGAAGGGCTAGCCGGTCAACTCCTTCGCGAAGAAGGCGCGACGCTCGAAGTCATCGCAGATCGCTCTGTATTTATTCAAAATAGTATCAACGAGGTTCGTAACACAGCAGTGATTGGAGGCTTGCTGGCAGTGACGATTCTCTTTCTTTTTCTTAAGAGTCCGCTCACAACTGCGATCGTAGGCGTGAGTATCCCCATGTCTCTCCTGATCACATTTGCGCCACTCAACATCTATGGCGTGACGCTCAATATCATGTCGCTTGGAGGCTTGGCCTTAGGCATCGGCATGCTGGTAGATTCATCCATTGTGGTACTCGAGTCGATCTTTCGCTGTCAGGAAGAAGGAGATACTTCCAGGTCAGCCGCGATTCGAGGCACCCATGAGGTCCGTGGCGCCGTGGTTGCCTCGACACTTACCTCAATTGCGGTCTTTCTCCCCATGGTTTTCGTCGAAGGCATTGCCGGCCAAGCCTTCGGAGACCTCGGGATGGCTGTCGTCATCTCTCTCATCGCCTCTCTCGCCGTCGCCATCTTCTTTATCCCGATGTTGGCGAGCCGGAAACGCCCTGAATTCGAAGAACAAACGGGCGCTCAGCTTCGTTGGAAACGCTGGAGTTCATGGATCCATTTCCGCGATCAACGACAGGAATGGAAGTCCGATTGGCGTCGTTTCATAGTCATTTACCTTTGGGTGCGCCTCTTACTTTCCTTCCTGCTCGAGCTGGTCGGAAAAACAATCATCACGATTTTCGGTTTGGTCCTTGGAATAATCACCCGAGGAATCGTTCCCTTGCTCGCCCGTGTTCTCAAGCTGCTGACCAGCGTCCCCACCCTTGTCATGACAAAGCTCGTGGATCAGGCTCAATCAAAATACCCGCGCATTCTTAATTGGTCCTTAAGCCACCCTGTCCTCATGATCCTTCTAATGCTTGGGTCAATTGCAGTGACGGGCATCGTGGGGAGAACCCTCGGAACCGAACTCCTCCCCGAAGTTCATCAAGGTGAATTCACCGTCGAAGTGAATCTCCCGGTTGGAACGCCTCTCCAAGAGACAGAAAGGATTCTTGGTGAGGTGGAGAAAAAAATCCTCGCAGACCGCGATGGCATTCGAGCACTTCTCGTGACATACGGCTATGACGTCACGAACATGAAACGCTCGGACGAGGGGGAACACTCTGCGCGATTCAAAGTTCTCGTCGATCCGAATCGATCGGTAGCCACTCTTGAAGCTGAGGTTCTGGGAAGAATTCGCGGCTACCTCAAGGATCTACCTGATATTACCGAGCGCGTCGTTCGCCCCGTCCTCTTTAGTTCCAACAAACCCATCGTCGTGGAAATTCAGGGGGATGATTTGCCAACGCTTCGAAAAATCGCTCAAGAAGCGGAAGAGAAGCTCAAGGATCACAGAGAACTGGCCGACGTCGAAACCACACTGCGACAAGGGGCTCCTGAAATTCAAATCTCGTATGATCGCCAGCGTCTCTCACGCTACGGGCTCAATCTGGGCCAAGTTGCTGAACAAGTTAAGAATTTGGTGAAGGGATTTGAAGCCACTCGTTACAACCTTAAAGACCGTCGCATACCAATCATCGTTCAACTTCAAGAAGAAGACCGGCAACTCATCCATCATATTGAAAACCTCACGGTCAATCCCTCGAGTGAGCAGGCAATCCCTCTCCGGGCTATCGCCACACTCAATGTTGGTGAGGGACCCAGCGAAATAAGGCGCATCGATAGCAATCGCGTTGCCCTGATTCAGTCGAATCTGGGAACTGCAAGTTTAGGCGAAGCGGTCGAACGGATTCGCGCTACCCTTCTTTCAGAAATCAAATGGCCGGCAGAAATGACCTTCGCCTTTTCAGGGCAGAACGAGGAATGGGAACGAAGTCAATCCAGCCTTCTCCTCGCCCTCGGCCTCAGCATCTTTCTCGTCTACGTGATCATGGCTTCGCAATTTGAATCCCTCGTGCAACCGCTCATTATCATGGTGACGGTTCCCCTAGCCTTTCTAGGTTCCGTTCTCGGGCTCAAATTGCTCGGCATCAGTCTTTCAATCGTCGTTTTTCTCGGACTCATCATGCTTATCGGGATCGTGGTCAATAACGCAATCGTCCTTGTTGACTACACGAATATCTTGAGACGCCGCGGACTCGAGACACGAGAGGCAGTCTGCACCGCAGGAAGCGTTCGCCTCCGACCGATCCTCATGACAACAGCCACCACCGTTCTGGGACTCTTCCCCATGGCATTGGGACTGGGAGATGGCGCGGAGATTCGGACCCCGATGGCGATTGCGGTTATCTTTGGTCTCATCAGCTCTACCGCCCTCACGCTGCTCGTCATCCCGACCCTTTACCTCCTCGTGGACAAGGCCTTGGCAAGCGTGCTCAAACGTGAGTTAACATCCCCCATCAAGTCTGAGTCGACAACGTGAACGAACGAAAATCCATCGCCAGTATTCTTGCCGAGTTTTCCCTGAATCGGCAGGTCACCGTCATCGTTCTATTGATGACGATTCTTGTCATCGGACTGATCGCTACGACTGGTATCCCGCGAGAGCTGTTCCCCCGAGGTTACGAAGCCAAGTTTCTTCGCGTCTACGTGCCTTGGAGAGATGCGCCCGCTGAAGAGGTGTTAGAAAAGATCACCAAACCACTCGAAGAAGAACTCAGCACGGTCAAGGATCTCATTAATATCAACTCGTTCTCTTCTGAACGAAGCGCGAATGTTTTTTTAAGCTTTAAGAAAAGCGTGGATATCGATATCGCCTACCGTGAGGTTCGCGACCGAGTCGAACGAGCCCGCTTACGGTTTCCCGATGATGTTGAGCAAGTCATTATCGGAAAAGATGATCCCGATAGCATGCCTGTCGCCGTACTCGGCCTCTCGATCGATCCTTCAGTCACGGACTACTACACTCTCATCGACAAACACGTTGTTCAACCACTCAAACGACTCGATGGCGTCGCCAACATCTCGGCAGACGGGATTGCGGAAAAAGAAGTCTTGATCGAGGTCGACAAGGAGAAGACTGAAGCCCACGGACTCAACATCTACGAGATGGCCCAAGATCTCGGTGGCGATAATTTCACTCTCGCGAGTGGAAACGTTCGTCAATCAGGAAAGAAATACCTCCTCCGCTCGGTCGCTACCTACGAAACGATGTCAGAGATCGAAAATCGTCCCGTCACGGAAAACCTTCGCCTCAAGGACATCGCCAAAATTCGATACGAAGAACCCGAGAAACGATTCGCCGTTCGGGTTAACGGTAACCCGGCAGTCGCGATTGTGATCTTTAAGGAGGGAGACGCAAATACGGTCGAGATTTGTAAGAAACTCGCCGAAGAGGTCGAGCGCATGAGAGAGAACCCTATTTTTGAAGGGACGCTCTTAGAGATGTTCTTCGATCAAGGCAGAATCGTGCAATCATCCATCACGAACCTTGTTACCGGAGGTGAGATCGGAGGTTTCTTTGCGGCGCTCGTGCTCTTTCTTTTCCTACGTCGTTTTCGATTGACGCTCATCGTGTCTGCCTCGATTCCTCTTAGCCTACTCATAGCCCTCACCGTGATGTATTTCTCGGGCGAATCGCTAAATATGATTAGCATTCTTGGACTCGTGATCTGTGTCGGGCTTCTGGTGGACAACTCCGTGGTGGTCGCAGAGAATATTTACCGACACATTCAAGATGGAGTTCCGCGACGGGAAGCCTGCATCCACGGGGCTCGAGAAATAGCGCTCGCCATTACCATGGCCACCCTCACAACGGTGATCGTATTTCTACCAGTCGCCCTCGTGGAAGGGGAAGCTCAGTTTTTCCTCATGCGCCTAGCGCTTCCCATTTCCGTTTCCCTTGTTGCCTCGCTCGTTGTGGCGCTCGTGTTCATCCCTATCAGCGTCTACCTAACAACCAAGGATAGCAGCGACTCATCGGCAACCCGCCAGCCCAATCGAATCCAAGCCTTCGTCGGCACAATCTACGAAGCCACCATCAATCCCTTGAGTCAGTTTTACAACCGAGTCCTAGCAGTGTTCCTTCGACATCGCATGGACCTGGTGATGTTAATCATTGGTCTCTTTGCCCTGACTTTTGGGGTCATCAGCAAAGAACTCAACATCGTTCCGAATCAAGAAGAAGATCGAACTTCCTTTCGCATCGGCGTAGAAATGCCACGAAATTCCAATTTCAAAGACACCGGAAAATTCTTTGAACAATTGGAGGACGTCATGGCTGACGTAAAAGAGGAACTCGGGCTCAAGGGCTTCATGTTTGTCCATTTTAGTCGCGGGGGCCGGGTCGAGGGATGGATGGAACCCGATCAAGATTACACGATGACGGCTAAAGAAATGGTAGACTATGTCGTCAAGAAATTCCCCAAACCACCGGGAGTCAAATTCGAGACCGGGAGAGAGAGTCAAGTCGAGGATGCCAAGGGGCCCGCTGTTTACGTCGTCAACCTCGAAGGCGATGACCCAGACGAGCTCTACAAGTTGGCAGAGGATCTGGAGCCCAAGTTTCTAGCGGTTCCCGGAGTCATCGGAGCTCGCACAGGCAACGAACGCCCACCCAACGAGCTCGCACTGGTTGTGGATCGAGATCGGGCCAATGCTAGCCAGGTCAACCCAGAGTTCATCTCGGGCGTCGTCGGCTATGCACTCCGAGGAAGAGCCCTTCCACGGTTTAACTACGAAGGCCGTGAAATCCCAGTCAAAGTCAGATTCCCCGAAGAAGATCGTCAAAGCCTTCGCCAACTAGCCAATTTCAAGGTACCGACTATGAGCGGCGAGTCGCTCCCGCTCTCTGCACTCACAGATGTCAAGATGCTACAGGTTTCTAGTGGAATCTTTCGCAAGGACAAGAAGACAACGCACTCACTCACTCTAGATCTCAAGGAGGAGGATGCTTCAGAGACACGCGAGGCTTTATCCTTACTGAAAAAGTCGATTGATCTTCCTGAAGGTATCAGCTTCGGAACTTGGGATGGTGATCAAGCGATGAATGAAGAGATTAAGAGTCTCCAATTCGCCGCGCTCATGTCAGTCGTCTTTATTTACCTCCTCATGGGGTTTCTGTTTGAGAGCTTCATTCTCCCGCTTTCCATCATCTTGACCATTCCACTCGCTAGTATCGGGATGGTCTGGATTCACTTTATCACCGGCAAGGACCTCGATATGCTTGGTTTTGTGGGCGCTATTCTTCTCATCGGGGTTGTCGTGAATAACGGGATTGTTTTGGTCGACTACGTCAATCAACTTCGACACCAGGGATTGGACCGGACGGCGGCACTCATGCGTGCGGCTGATCGGCGCTTTCGTCCGATCGTGATGACTGCGTTGACGACGATCATCGGCATGATTCCCCTCACCTTCAGCAAACCCAATGAGATGGGCTTGAGCTACAAGAGCTTTGGATTAACCCTCATAGGTGGAATGACCACGGCCACCCTCCTCACGCTGCTTGTCATCCCGGTCTTCTACACCTTCTTCGATGATCTTAGAAACTACCTATCTAGCCTGACTGCACGATATCTCATCGGGCCAGGGCAGCCTTCGAAGACTCCCGAGAATCCAGCGCTTGAAGCGGTGTCCACGAATTCATAGCGACGGTTCAAGGGAGATCGCCCCTTGTAATCTGAATCTCAGCCTCGTCTTGGGCTTGTTTGCGAATGACTATTGATCGGATTTACGAACGAGCGCTACCCAATCTTGCCCACGATCTCTTCGTGGGCTACCAATAAACGCCTCCCTCCGGCCTGCCGGCACAGAGACTACGGTTCCAGAGACGAGCGCGCCTCCCGTTCTCGGGTTGTACCATGCCACATCAAATAATCCCGTCGTTCCCGATAGGTCGAGACGAATAGGATTTCCTTGAGGCGAGTAAACGCAATAGACCGATCCCAACTTAGCAAAGACATAATCGTCCGGGTCCGTGGTTAGTGAATCAGCACTTTGCATTTCAGTGAACGGCAAATGCGTGTGAAAGAACTCCAGAGCCCGACGAGTTAAACGCCACATATTCGCCCGAGAACGGAGGTCCTCACAATTGAGATCATTGTGCGCGTAGCGATATCCAAAATACCATTCCACCCCGGCACCACCAGCCATTAGGTTTCCCCAAAGCGCATATCGCCGCACCTCATCATGCCATAAATCGTCGGCATCTGGCATCACTCCTGTGTCCGCTGGACCTATCTCGTCGAGACAGACAATCCAGTTCTTTCCAGCCCGTCCAGATTGCTGCACCCATTTGACGGTCTCGGAATGAGTCAACGTCATATCCCCCATCTGCAGAGAAGGCCCTTCAAAATGCGGGTGCCCGAGCAGGGGCCGATACACTTGGTCGTATTGTCCTGGATAAGTATGAACCACAACGGGATGACCGTAGGGATCCTGTGCTTCAAAAAAGTCAGCGAAGGCAGCACGCTCACGATCAGTATTCGTGTTTTCTTCGCCAAAATTCCAGGTCAGTGCAGGATGATGCCCGAATCTGGCAATCAGTTCTCGATAGTACAAACGTCGCTGGAGCCCTAGTCCACCGCTGTCGAGAAGTTGGTCATTCTCGGTTTCCTGAGTGACCACGTGGAGCATCAAACCCAATCGATCCATGTGGGAAAAGATGATTTCCCACTGATCTAGTTTGCTACAATCAAAGCGAAACCTTTCGTCACGAGACGTCCAAGGCCACACGTCATCACCATCCCCAGTGACATTCATGGTTAGGAAGTACACTGAGTTCATTCCCTGAGACGCAAGATAGTTAAGAAGCCCAATAATGCTCTTCCCTTTACCGCCTTTCCAACTCGGATCATCCGGCCTCCAATCAATTGCATGCGGCAAATACTCATGAAGAGGCGCCTCTGCGGCTTCGCCAGCCCGCTCTTGATTGAGCTTCGAATGGACCGGGTTCGTGCCATCAAAGTCAACGTAGGCGAGAAAATTCTCCGGACTATCCGCTCCTCCCTTGATAAAGGCTTCGCCTGATTCCGCAAACCTGAGGTACCGTTCGCCGGTATATCTCAAGGTTCCTTTAGAACGAAAATCAATCCCCCGCTTGTCCGATGGCTCAATCTGAAATCGTCCCTCATCTCCATCGAAATGAGAGGCAATGCTATATTCATCCCCCTCAAACATGGCGATATTCTTCCCAAATCGAAACGAGGACTTCCAGGTCCAGAGTCCCGCTTCATCAGGAGTGAAATGGACTCGCCATACAGAACCGGATTCACCACTCGTCTCTCCTGCAAAGCCATCCGCTGCGTAGTATCCTGGAACTCGATACTGCTTTCCCGTCGCTGGATGCTTGAATTCAACATCCAATCGATAGTCCGTAAACGGATTCGGCTCCGAACGTTCCCCAAGATCAGGACCCGCATAGGCAAGAGTGATACGATGCCACTTCTTCATTTCCCCATAAACACCCCCTTCTAAAGTTTGCAAGGCCGCCGTCTCTCCGATGTCGCCCAGAGGCCGAGAAAAGACGAGCTTCGACCAACGCCCCCAAGCAATGTCGGCCCCATTCTCACTATCGGTATTGGCGGTCACGGTCACAACGTCGCCAGGGATGATTCTGATGCCTTGCCAGCTCACCCTAAACCGTTCGCCTTCCTCCGTGGTTGAATCGGCTAGAGGAGATTGAAAACTTCCTAGACTCTTTCCATTAAGTTTCACTTCATACCGAGGCCGACCATCATTCTCGCCTACCACGAAAAGCGTCACATCATAGACCCCATCTGCAAGATTCAAGGGCGTGGAAACCGATTCAACCGCCCCCGATTCCCGGATCGCTAGCCACTGACCGTCCTTCCGAAATTTCGTTCCTTCATAGGGAAAATCGATGGCGTACAATGGAATTTTTAGCACCGGCGCCGCCCCACTCATCGAGCAACCTAGAAACAAGCCGAGCAGGAAGAAATGAATACCGGCCAGAGCCTTCGCCGAAGCCCTGACCAAATCTAGTGAGCGTTTTTTCATGAGTCACCCCGAACCTATCTCGATCGATCTTCATTGCAAGCCAAGGAAGATCGAATATACCAACCATCTCGCAATCTTCATCAAGTCGAGCAAACGGTCATTCGTTTAAAACTTGCGTTTTCAGCCAGCGAAATCATGGTTACTTGCCATGAACCCGGACCTCTCTCGGCCAAAGCGCTGTACCGTTCATTGTCTCGCTTTCACATTGATCGAACTTCTCGTCGTGATCGCCATCATCGCGATCCTAGCGGGCATGCTCCTCCCGGCGCTATCGAAGGCGAAGAACAAGGCTCAGGGCGCCATCGACCTGAACAACAACAAGCAAATCATGATCGGCATGACACTTTATACAATGGACAACGAGGACTACCTCCCTCTCCCAGGATGGGGCGGCGGGGGAAACTCTGATCCTTGCTGGCTTCACGGCGGAGGCATGGTGGGAGACGGGAAAGCATCGGCAAGAGTAATTTCGAATCAGTGGCAGAATGTGGAACGGGGACAGCTCTGGCCTTATACTGGGGCTCGAAAGATCTACATTTGCCCAACCGATGCCGTTGAGTCGAAGGGCAGCAAGGCCGGCCTGTTTCGGCAGCGACAAGTTTACGTTAGCAGTTACGTATGGAACGGATCGGTCATCAGCTACTCCCGGCTCCCTCGCCTTCAAACTCACAAACTAACCTCCTTCAACGCTACCGATATCCTCCAATGGGAAACAGACGAAAACAAGCCGTTCTTCTTCAATGATGTTTCCAGTTACCCCGACGAAGGGATCTCCCAACGTCACGGCGGCGGACGTTCGAAGTCGACAACTCAAGACGTTGGTGGGGGAGCGTACGTCGGCGCCTTTGGAGGCTCCGCCGAGCGCATCACCTATCGAAGATTCTACGAGCTGACCGGTCCGGTAGATGCGAGGGGTCGAGGGATGAGTCAAGATCTTGTGCCAAATGCACTTTGGAACCAACCTGGACACCCCAAAGGTGGGATTCCTTGAAAACTGTCGACAATCAAGTCTTCGCCGTTTCCCGGCGATAGGCCTCAGCTAAGAGGGAAACAGGGTGAGCCAAACGCAGATCCTTCCCCTGTTGCCGCACGCCATTCTGAATGTGCAGGAGACAGCCGGGATTCCCCGTCGCCACGGTCGTTGCCCCAGTTGAATCGATATGGCTAAGTTTACGGTCTAAGAGTTTATTTGCCATTTCAGGCTGAACAATATTGTAGATCCCCGCACTCCCACAGCACCAATCGCTCTCAGGAAGTTCTGAAAGAGACAGGCCCGGGATCGCCTTCAAGATCTGTCGTGGTTGCATGGTGATCTTTTGCCCGTGGCACAAGTGACAGGCTTCATGATAGGTCACATGATGACGTTCCGAACTTGATTCATCGGGAACTCGAAACTCAATTTCCACCAACCATTCGTGAATGTCCTTCACCTTGCGATCCCACTCCGCCGCCCGACCGCAATAGCGTTCATCGTCTTTTAACAAAGATGAATAATGTTTGAGATGAGAACCACAGCCCGCGGCATTCGTAATAATCGCGTCAAAGGATTCAGGCGGAAACAATTCAATCTGACGTCGAGCCAAGTCCTTTGCCGCCTCCCATTCTCCATTGTGAGCATGTAAGGAACCGCAACAGGGTTGATTTGTAGGCGTCACGATTTCACACCCATTCTTCTTCAACACCTCGAGCGTATCGAGATTCACATCACTGAAGATGAGATCCTGCGCACATCCAGTGAGCAGGGCCACTCGATAGCGAGGGGCACTGTCCTCGGGCACGGTCCGAGGCGCAATGAGCTCGTCAGAAAACTTGGGCTGAATAGAAGGAGTCATCGCTTCCAACTCTCTCATGCGTTGAGGAAGGAGCTTCAGAACCCCGCTGTTTCTGATCAACCATTGGAGCCCCACCTGCTGATAAAAGCGCATCGAAAGTCCCAGGATCTGAAGCCTTGAATGATCCATAAACAACCATTTCAACGTCACCCAGCGAATGATTCGTCGCCACGGACTCACCAAAACCTCCGAAGCCTCCGCCTCAGCGCGCGCTTGTTCAAAAAGTTCTGCGTAATTCACACCTGCGGGACAAGCCGTCATGCAAGCCAAACACCCAAGACAGAAATACATCTCATCGGCAAAGGTACGAGTAGCGTCCAACTCACCGTCGGCAACGGAGCGCATCAACGCAATCCTTCCCCGAGGGCTATGACGCTCTAATTTCGTGGCGTCGTAGGTGGGACAGGTAGGAAGACAGAGACCACAATGCATGCATTGCTGAACGACCGAATAATCGAGCCCCTTCAGGTAAGATCTTGAATCCGCGGACTTTGCTTGAGCCAATTCTAGGAGCATGAGTTCAAAGAGATTGGTTCGAGGTGACGAGTATTTTCATTGGACAGTCGACGGGAAGAACACAGTTAGCTCACGTCCTCAGGTGAGAGGGCGTTTCGTTTTTCGTCCGCCTGCAAGAAGCGAATCGTACGAAGAAAAAGAGCCGCCACGATAGAAAGAAAAAATGCCGCCAGCAGCACGCCGAACCCCACATCACTCAATTTCTCGGGTGAAATGCCTCGCAACGAGTATGCCATTCCCGCAGCCGTTCCGCCGAAGCCAAGAAGGCACAGGCCGACAAACCAACGACGCCCAGCAATTGCTGAAGTCGGCCCTGCTTTCTTGTTTCCCTCACCGAACAAGAGGACTCGGCAGCCCCAGTAGGTCAACCAAGAGACAATCACAAATCCCGCCCCAACCTTCCAATTCATTCCGAAACGAACGGCCGGGTTGATTGATTCGATCGAGAAAACAAAGGCCGCCCCACCGCCCATCCCTAAAGCGGAAGACAAAGTGACAAGCCACTCAAAACTGAGCCAATTGTGTTTTCCTTTAGCCATCGTTCTAGTCAAACATCTTACCGGGATTCAAGATTCCCGCCGGATCAAGAACGGCCCGTAACTTCCGTAACACATCCAATTGCACCTCACCAAGGAAGCTCGGGAGAAACGATTTCTTTGCCAGACCAATCCCGTGTTCTCCGGTAATGGTCCCGCCAAGACGAATGGCTTCGTCGAAGATTTCTTTAAACGCTTCTTCAACCCGATGGATCTCATCCGTGTTTCGCTCGTCGGTCAAAAAGGTAGGATGAAGGTTGCCGTCTCCCATGTGCCCAAAGGTTCCGATTTTCAAGGCGTATTTCTTAGCAACCTGATCAACAAAACGGATCATTGTAGCCAGTTCACTCCGAGGAACCGTCGCGTCTTCTAAAATGGTTGTGGGCGCCATTCGCGCTAAGGCAGAGAAGGCTGAGCGTCTCGCACTCGCGAGCTTGTCTCCTTCTGCCGCATCCTTCGCAACCCGCAACTCGACGCATCCTTGTTCCTGGCAAATACGCTCCATTTCTTCCGCTTCTTCAGCGACGACGGCCGGATGGCCGTCAGTTTCCATCAGCAACAGAGCCTCACAGTCAAGCGGCAAGCCAATCTTCGCAAAATCTTCCACACAGTGAATGGTGGTTCGATCGAGGAATTCGAGCGTGCAGGGAATGATCTTGGCGGCAATAATCGCAGAAACGGCCTCCGCCGCACGATCCATCTCAGCAAAAGTAGCGACCATGGTTTTCTTTGCCGCAGGCAGGGGAATCAAGCGAAGGAGAATTTTTGTTATCACTCCGAGTGTTCCTTCGGAACCGACAAAGAGATCTTTCAGGGAATAACCGGCAACGTCCTTAACACATTTATTCCCTAACCACATGACCTCACCCTGCGGCAACACAACTTCCATCCCCATCACGTAGTTTCGTGTCACGCCATATTTGAGACCGCGCAGACCTCCAGAATTTTCCGCAACATTGCCACCGATGGTGGAAATCTTCATGGAACCGGGATCCGGAGGATAGAAGAGCCCCACAGCTTCAGCCGCCTGAGAGAGTTTCAAAGTGGTGACGCCGGGCTCGGTCAGAAGCGTCAAGTTCTTCTCGTCAACCTCGAGAATCGAATCCATCTTAACCGTGCAAAGAACGATGGCATCCAGACTCGGCACGCTCCCACCACTCAGACCAGTTCCCGACCCTCGGGTCACAACACCGATCTTGTTCGCGTTTGCCAATTTCAGAATGGAGGCGATTTCCTCGGTTGAGCTTGCAAAAACAACGCATCCAGGCAGTTGTTTCAAAGCCGCCGTGCCATCAAAGGAATAGGGAATGAGATCTTCCCGACGAGTCAGAACGTTGCCATCGCCAACGAGCGTGATAAGGGCCTCAAGGACCTGCTTCTTCAATCCCATAAACTAGGCAAACAAGCATGATCAATGGCCATTAGCCGGTCAATGAAACTTTACCCTCTGATGATCTCGACCCTAGCGCGGGGATGCCCCCCAAAGCGTCGGCACTCAGAGTCCGAAGATCACCAAAGGTGCCGTTGTGTGTGCCCTCATTCGCCGACCGCTTCAATCTTTAGGATAAAGAGTTGGCGTGAGTTCCCGTCGGTAGCAAGCCCAGGAACAAGGAGACGGTTGCTCCCCCGGTTCCAACAAGGAGAAGGATCCTGGCGAAGATCCCCGGAGACCCAATTCCCAATCGAATACCCCTCCGACCGCACGGCGCTCCCGTCAGAACGGCGATAGATGGTGTAGTAGTTCAACATCGCTTTTCGGTCCTTATGACCATTCACGAACCATTTGCCATCGGGAGAGAGCGCGATATCCCCCTCAGGATCAGGAAAAAGATCCGAGTTGCCCAATTGTCCTACAACCAGTTGACGATCGGTGTCATAGATCACCTGTCGCTTCGCCTGCCGCCCAATCATTCGATGACCATAGTCCCACTCGGGATGCCCCCCGATGTGTTGTTTCATCCGTCGAAGATTGTTTCCATCGCCATCCATCACAAACGAAGCATTGATCCGGTCCGCCTTGTTACTGAAGTTCCCGCGAACAAAGAAAAAAATGCGATCTCCCTCTCGGTTCCAAAGCGTATGATTGATAAACAGCGCCGTATGCATCACATCAGGAATCTCAGGAGCCAAGCGACCCGCCAAAGTGGCGAAGGAAACAAGCAAACGCGCTTGCCCAGTCGCTGTATCGACCCGGAAGATCCCATCGTAGTCTGGGTGCTTCACACCACGCGTCCAGTCATATGCCCCCTTGTAACCCGTCACCCGACGCAACCAATCGAGCCGACCGTAGTTGATTCCCAAGAACGCCCCACCCCCTTGAGCCACCCCGCTATTACCAAAGGGCGTGTTCTCGAACCGAAACTCCCGTACCCGTCGACTCCCCTCTGGCCGGGACAAATCAAACAAGACACAAAACACGCGCCCACTCGCCGGATCGCGATCATTGAAGAAAAACTGGGTATCTGGAGACTCCGGATTCCAATAAAACATCGTTCCTTGCTGTGGATTCCACGCTCGCGTCTCCGCCACCTTAGTCACCGCATGGTCATTTTCAGTGTCGATAAGGACAATATCAGCGGGTTCGCTCTGATCCGGAAGGTGATCTTGAAACGGAGTCCTCAGGGCGAGGAGATATCGGTCACTCCCATTCCAAGGAATATTCTGGACGTGACCGATATAGCCAAAGAAGTGATTCTGGGGCCCAGCAGTGATCTGCCGGGAACGAATTTGAAACTCCGCCGCTTGGGGTGAAGCAACGAATTCAAGCAGTCCAACCGCAAAGGTCCAAAAGATGGTCAGCTCGCCGAGCAGCGTTCTGCGAGCTGCCAACAATGCAGGGCAACCAAGAGTCATAAGTAGAGTCTGTGACGCTTTCGCACCGTTTTCCAAACAATTTCTCCGCTTCCCAAACGCTCCCTTCACTGTCTATACTTCGTTATTCTAAGATTCAAAATCCGGAACCACCCTAGACCTATGCCTGTCCCTCTTCGAAGCATTGCGAAACAACGCCATCCAACGTTCGGCTTCACACTCATCGAACTCTTAGTGGTCATTGCGATCATCGCCATTCTCGCGGGCATGCTTCTGCCCGCCTTAAGTAAGGCGAAGGGAAAAGCCAAGGGAATCAAGTGCATGAGCAATCTCCGTCAAATGGGCATTGCAATGATTGCCTACACCGACGACAACCAACGCTACCCGGTCGGCATCAACCGAGAGGTCGGCAACGCCTGGATCTGGCCATCCTTGCTCCGTAGCTATATCGGCCTCGGTGAAAACGTCGAACTATTCAAATGCCCTAGCGCCCCTCCCGAGGCGCAATGGAAGGTCGAATACGGCAGCGGCCTCCCGGCTGGGGATGGCTACCTAGCCGACGAAGTCAGACTACGCCCCGGAGGCAATAGTTTCATGAGCTACGGCTACAATGTCTGGGGCGGTTTGGCAGGACAGGTTCCAAATACCGGCCTCGGTGTCTACAAGGGGGACCCGGTGTATGGCGGTGCGCCAGAAGCATCGGTAAGGGTGCCCACTGACATGATCGCAATCGGTGACAGCAACTGGGATATCGACAAGCAAGGCGATCGGAATTGGAGCGGTTTCATTGGCATGTATGAAGAACGCCAGTGGCCCTTAGAAATTCACGGTGGGCGGGCCAACATCTTATTCGCCGACAGCCATGTTCAGGCCACACCACGCAGAGAAATGATTGCTCAATTGGTCGATTCCCCATCGGAAAAAGAGCGCGTAGCCCGCCGCTGGAACCGAGACAACGAGCCCCACGTCACTCCAAACTAGAACGCGCTGCGTCCCCAACACACGAACGCAAGCCTTCAGACTCAACGAACACACTCCTCCAAGCCGGGATGCAAAAAGAACAAACGACTCTGTGGATCATCGCGGTGGTTGTTCTCACCCTTTCCCTTTCGTCTCACTGGGCGTTGGTTTCGTTCGGAACGAACACCCAAGCTCAATGGGACCTGCTGAGCGATGCTCTCCCTCAATTGAACGCTCAAGAACAATACGTTTCTTCGGACACTTGCCAATCCTGCCATCCAGGGGAACACACTAGTTGGCATCAATCCTACCACCGCACCATGACTCAGGCTGCTTTGGGAGAGAACGTTCTGGGTCGATTCGACGGTTCTGAAATCGTCTCGAGTGACCTAAGATACCGCGTCTACAAAGAGGGAAACACCTACATGGCAGACCTTCCCGACCCCGATGAAATGATGTATGTCTTCCAGGGAAACAAACCCCTAGATCCAAGAGATATTCCGCGCCTTCAGCTTCCGGTGGTGATGACAACCGGCTCTCACCATTACCAGACCTACTGGGTCGAAAGCCCCAAGCACCAAGGACTGATGCAAACCCTCCCCTTGGTGTATCTGCTTAAGGAAGCCCGTTGGATCCCCCGCGAGGAAGCGTTCATGAGAAGCCCCGATGATCAGGGAAGGCTAATCACCCAATGGAATCATCATTGCATCCGCTGCCACAGCACCGGCGGAAACCCCGGTCTTGACGAAACAAGTGGATTACTAAAAACGAAAGTGGGCGAGCTCGGAATCGCTTGTGAATCCTGTCACGGCCCAGCTGAGGACCACGTCAAACACTACCAAAATCCGCTTAACCGATACCGAAGCCACGAATCAGGGCAAGACAGCGCCTTCATCGTGAACCCGGCAAAACTCGATCACAAGGCCTCTAGCGAAACCTGTGGACAATGCCACGGCGTCTATATCATGGAAGACGAGTTTGCCATGACCTATGCCCGTGAAGGAGTGATCTATCGCCCCGGAGATGATCTCCACAAAACACGCTACTACATTCAACATCCCGTCAACGATTCCACCACCGAACGGCGGAAGGATCTCGAGCAGAACCCTCAATTTTTTAGAGAACGCTGGTGGGAGGATGGCACGATTCTCGCCGGCGGACGGGAATACACGGCAATGTCCGTTAGTAGGTGCTTTACCGAGGGAACACTCTCGTGCCTCTCCTGTCACTCAATGCACAATGCACCACCGGCAGATCAACTGAAAACCTCTATGGATGGGCCGGCTGCCTGCACCCAGTGCCATACTGAAGCACAATACAACGACGAGATCGAACAACACACCTTCCACTCGGCGACGTCATCAGGCAGCGATTGTCTCAATTGCCACATGCCGCACACGACCTACGCGCTCTTTGGAGCCATCCGCACCCATCAGATCAAGTCCCCGAGCATCGCGAGCAGCGCCCACTACGGCGTCCCCAACGCCTGCAATCTCTGTCACCTAGACAAGACACTCGCCTGGACCCAAGACAAGCTGCAGCAACGCTACGGGCAAGCGCGCATCGACCTGACACGAGACCAACGAGCCGTCTCTGCCGCTCTCCTCTGGCTACTGAAAGGGCATGCGGCACAACGCGTCATTACTGCCTGGCACATGGCTTGGCCACCCGCTATTGAAGCCTCAGGAAACCAATGGCAAGCCCCCTTTCAAGCCCAGCTCCTAGCCGATCCCTACGGCGTTGTCAGACATGTCGCCGAAAAAGGACTGCGACGACTCCCAGGATTCCAAAACCTCGACTATGATTTTCTAGCCTCCCCCGTTGACCGGAGCAAGGCCCGGGAACAGGCTGTCCAGCATTGGGAACAGTCACTACGTTCCCCCTCAAGGGAACCCGCATCAACGCTTCAAGATAATGACGGGACACTACGAAAACGGCTCCTCGCCCGTTTTCTTTCAGAGCGAGACGACCAACCGATCACAATTAAGGAGTAAATGAATGGATCGAGGGCCGCTTAAAGGTGCCCCGATCGCTTCAAGGCATCCCTAAGAGTAAAATCCCAACAAATCCCGGACACTCGAACCTCCTTCTAAATCAAGAAAAGCCCCTTCCTCGGCGGTTTCTCTTTTGCATTTCCAGGCAAATTCTGGCTGAATCAACACTGTGCACACTGAAACCCCGGCGTGACGTGAGGCAAGCAACGTAGACTTTAGACATGGCCATAGATCGATTCGTAGACTCCATTCTCGATTATTTCCGACTCCCAGAGCACAAGAAAAACGCGCCCCCTGGTGTCGGAGCCCGTATCGAACCGTCGGGCCATCAACCGATCCCGAACACAACACCGCCTGCAGCTCAGGCGCCAGGATCGGCTCCGGTCGCCAGAGATATCCCCGCGACCGTCCCGCCTCCAAGCGCAGCACGACAAGCACTCGAAGCAAGCCGCAGTCAATCAACACCAGTTGCTCCCCCGGCACAGGCACCCGCCGTGGATGAGGACCCGATTCGTATTTTGCTCGTCGAGGATGATCCCAAATGGGCGAAACTGGTCCAAGCTTACGTCAACGCAATTAACGGAGAACACACCCTAGGAATGCTAGAACTTGTCTGGGTAGAGACGCTCGAAGCCACCCTAGAGAAACTCCGGACCCGTTCCTACGATCTCATCTTTCTTGATCTCATGCTGCCAGACAGTCAAGGGATCGCGACCCTCGATTCAGTCTGGGCGAAAGCATCTCGAGTCCAAACACCTGTTGTTGTCATGTCAAACCTGGACTCAGGCGGCGTCATGGATCGGGTCAGGGAAGTGACCGGAAGAGATATTCTT
>OJGU01000549.1_pt1 | contig 20735 bp, 20 predicted proteins | sample 1594741 | NCBI WGS metagenome assembly OJGU01 (sample SAMN05416841, study PRJEB24817) | seawater metagenome | isolation source: Sea water | place: Canada:Atlantic | collected 2013-07
ATGTAGAGAGGTCTCGTGTGCTCGGAGATGTGTATAAGAGACAGTATTTATATAAATACTTTAGCAATGTTACAAATGACAATTAAACTGACACTTAAAGTCATTAAAAAAATAACTCTCAAAAACCTCACTTTTACTGTTGAAGCTTCTGACAAAAGGAGAGTTAAAAGAATAAAACTAACGGTAAGCAATTAAGCTTTTATTGCCAATAAAATCTTACCTTTGCGGGAGATATATATTCAACATACCTTAATCTTATTTATTATGCAAATTCAATTCAACACAGATAACAATATTTCAGGAACAGATCAACTAAAAGAAAAACTTAGTACTATTTTAACAGATTCACTAAGTCGATTTAAAGATAGAATTACTCGTTTAGAAGTACACCTTTCTGATGAAAATGGAAAAAAATCTGTAGGTAAGGATAAAAGATGCATGTTAGAAGCTCGTGTAGAGAATCTTAAACCTATTGCTGTTACTAGCGATGCAACAAATATAGAACAAGCTGTTATAACTGCTTCTGAAAAACTTACTGCTGCGTTAAATACTACTTTAGGCAAGATTAAAACGTATTAAATTCTACTATTATCAAACCTACTAAAACCTAATGTTATGAATACAGAAGAAAAAGAATGGAATGATAAAATCATGCAAAAAACTGCTGAAATCCAGAAAAACCATCCGGAGTTAATAGAGTTTTTGAACGAAATGCCAATGACCATTCCCAATAAAAATAATCCGGAAGTTACCGTCCAAAACCTAAAAAAGTATTACCAATCGCTTTGCGATTTGATAGATAATAAATGAGTTAAAATTAACTTGTTTTTAGAAATCTCGGTTAATTATTACCCGAGAGAATCTCCACCACCAACTCTTTGGTTAATGGTTTATCTGCTGCTTGTTTTCTAACATCTTCAAATGAATAAAGAAAATCGCAACCATTTTTATATTCGCTGCAACCATAGGCGGTTTTGCCTTTTATAATCTCTCCTTTTTTACATTTCGGACAAATTAAAATATTGATTTTAGCAACATTCTTTTTCTTTGCTGATCTTGGAGTTAACACCAATTCAAACTGCTCATTCAAACTCAACACTCCATCTATTTTTTCACCATTGTGTTTAAAACCTTTTATAACTGTTGATTTTCCTTTTTTTAATATTTGAAGGATTTGTTTCTCGGTTAATTTCTTTTCTTGAAAAATAAACGGCAGAAGAAATTTACATCCATTAGAATATTCACTGCAACCATAAGCAGTTTTTCCTTTAAGCATGTTACCTTTTTTACATTTAGGACATATTGTGGTTTCAATTCCAGATGTTTTCTTTTTAATTTTCGTTTCTGCTTGATGCGTTACATGAGATATCTGAGCACTATTTTGCTCCATCCTTACTTCATACACCAAGTCATCTACCATTTTTTTCATGTTCTTGATAAAAGTACCTGCATTGTATTTACCTTTTTCAATTTCTTGAAGTTGCTTCTCCCAAGTACCTGTTAACTCTGCTGAAGTAAGAATTTTATTTTTTATAGTATCTATCAGTTGAATACCTGTAGTTGTTGGTAAAAGCTGTTTTTTATTTCTTACAATATATTTACGCTTAAATAAGGTTTCTATAATGTTTGCTCTAGTAGATGGCCTTCCTATTCCGTTTTCTTTCATCAATTCTCGTAATTCTTCATCATCAACTTGCTTACCGGCAGTTTCCATAGCTCTTAATAAAGTTGCTTCGGTAAACATTTTTGGTGGCTTTGTTTCTTTCTCCAAAAAACTTGGCTCATGTGGTCCTTTTTCGCCTTTCTTAAAAGTCGGAAGTACATCAGGTTCTTTTTCTTCAACTCCGGAAATTTCAAAAACTACCCTCCACCCTTTTTCGGTAATTACTTTGCCTGTTGTTTTAAAAGTTACATCGGCTGCTTTACCAATAACTGCTGTATTATCTACAGAACAATCTTCATAAAAAACAGCTATAAAACGTCTTACAATTATATCATAAACCTTTTGCTCATGCAGACTTAATGAATTCTGAACACCTGTTGGTATAATAGCATGGTGATCGGTAACTTTTTTATCATTAAATACTTTAGATGATTTTCTAATTTTCTTTCCTAATAAAGGTTGCGTTAATTGCTGGTAGTTAGTCAATTTTTCCAAAATACCTTTTACTTTCGGATAAACATCATTTGGTAAAAATGTAGTGTCCACCCTTGGGTAAGTTACTACCTTTTGCTCGTAAAGTTTTTGAACGGTTTTAAGGGTGTCGTCAGCAGAAAAACCAAATTTATTATTACAGTAAACCTGTAAACCTGTTAAATCAAACAACTTTGGAGCATATTCTTTCCCTTTCTTTTTTTCTACTGCAACAATTTCAAAATCACTCTCTTTAACTTTATTAGCTAACTTTTCTCCATCTTCTTTTTTTAAGAATCTGCCTTCTTCGCAATTAAATAAGGTATCTCTGTAAAGCGTTTGTAACTCCCAAAAAAGTGTTGGCTTAAAGTTTTCTATTTCTTTAAACCTGTTTACTACCATTGCTAATGTTGGCGTTTGTACTCTTCCTATAGATAATACTTGTTTGTAACCGCCATGTTTAATAGTATATAAGCGAGTAGCATTCATTCCCAATAACCAATCTCCTATAGCTCTGGAAAACCCGGCATAATATAAATTATCATATTTTTCCGAAGGTTTTAAGTTGTCAAAACCTTCTTTAATGGCTTCAGTAGTTAATGAGGAAATCCATAATCGTTTTACATCTCCTTTATACCCTGCTTGCTCTAATACCCAACGCTGGATAAGCTCTCCCTCTTGTCCGGCATCACCACAGTTGATAACTAAAGTAGCATTATCAAATAAAGTTTTTACAATGTTGAACTGTTTTTGAATTCCTGAATTGTCAACCACTTTGGTTTTAAATTTTTCAGGCAACATAGGCAAGTTGTTCAAATTCCAACTTTTCCAATAATCTTTATAATCGTGTGGTTCAAAAAGAGTACATAAATGTCCGAAAGTGTAAGTTACTGCATAACCATTGCCTTCAAAATAACCATCTCGCTTAGTATTAGCACCAAGCACACTGGCAATTTCTCTGGCTACACTGGGTTTTTCGGCAATGCAAACTTTCATTTTGTATAATAAAATAGCTTTTTACAAATTAATGGTTTTTTTACAATAATTCATAATCCGGAATATCCTCTAAAAAAGTGTAAGACTCATTTTCAAAATCTATTTTACAACAATAATGATTCATTCCATTGGTTACTAAAAGATAAGGAACTTTAAAAACCATGTTATATCGAGCTATTTGCTCAAAAGTAGCTTCCGATATTTTTATATGTGGAGCTTTACACTCTACCAAAAACAAAGGTTGTAATTCTTGATTGTAAATCAACACATCTGCTCTTTTTTGCATTTCGTTAAACACCAAACCTTTTTCTATTACAATAAAAGATTTTGGAAAATGCTTGTGATTAATTAAAAAACTAACCAAGTGTTGTCTTACCCATTCTTCAGGAGTTAAAACCAAGTATTTTTTACGAATAACATCAAAAATATATTCCTTATCATGCTCTCGCTTAACTTTATAATCGTATTCCGGTAAGTTGAGTTGGTGCATATTAATACTAAGGTATATGCATGTATTTATGCGTTTGTAAAGAAATTGACCATTGTGTATGTTTTTTCACATACTCAATAATTAAAGGTAACATTTTTTCCTGACTACTCCACTCAGGCTGTAAGTACAAACGACAATGTTTCTTCACTTTTGCTGCATGTTCTTCCGCCCACTTAAAATCATTTTTATTATGAATAATTACTTTAAGTTCATCTGCATAATGGTAAGCATCATCAAGCGGTGGTATATTTTTTTTTGGAGATAAACAATACCAATCCCAACTTCCACTACTTTGATGAGCGCCTGAAGTTTCTAAAAAAACTTCTACCCCTATAGCTTTTAACTGATTAGTAATATAATCTAAATTATACAATAAAGGTTCTCCTCCTGTTATTACTATAGCTTTCGCTTCAATTTTAATAATGTTTTCTATAATTTGTTGTACATCTACCAAGGGATGTAAATCCGGATTCCAACTTTCTTTTACATCGCACCAATGACAACCAACATCGCACCCTCCAACACGAATAAAATAAGCAGCTTTCCCTGTATTATATCCTTCTCCCTGAACAGAATAAAACTCTTCCATTATCGGCAACATTTTACCTTCTACAAGTCCTTCCTGTTGTTCTTTTTTAAGTTTTTTATTTATTAAAGTATTTGTCATACCGCAAAAATAAGATTTGTTTTTCTATATTCTATTTATAGTATTTTTACTTAGTTGTTTAATTGTTTTTGTAACATAAATACTTAATACTCGTAAAACGCCCAATATCAACCAAAAAACAACTGCATGAGACAACTTAAAATTACACAGCAGGTAACCAATAGAGAAACCATTTCATTGGAAAAATACCTTCAGGATATTTCTAAATTAGACATGATTACCGCTGATGAAGAAGTAGAGTTAGCCAGAAAAATTAAAGCAGGAGATATGAATGCTCTCGAAAAATTAGTTAGAGCTAACCTACGTTTTGTAATATCTGTTTCTAAGCAATACCAAAATCAAGGACTAACACTTCCCGATTTAATTAATGAAGGGAATATTGGTTTGATAAAAGCTGCTGAAAGGTTTGATGAAACCAGAGGTTTTAAGTTTATTTCTTATGCCGTTTGGTGGATACGCCAATCTATTTTACAAGCTATAGCAGAACAAGCTAGAATTGTTCGTTTGCCCTTAAATAAAATTGGTAATATTTCTAAAATAAATAAAGCTTTTACTTCATTAGAACAATTTCATGAAAGAGAACCTTCTGTGGAAGAAATTGCCGATTTACTTGATATTACTACAAACGAAGTAAGTGATTTCCTTAAAATTTCTGGAAGACACATTTCTGTTGATGCTCCACTTTCTGATAATGAAGACTCTGGAAGCATGTTAGATTTAATGAGCGATGAAAATGTTTTAAATTCTCCCGATAAAGAACTGACAAATGAATCTTTACGAAGTGAAATTGAACGTTCTTTATCTACACTTTCTCCCAGAGAAGCTACTGTTTTAAAAATGTACTACGGAATTGGGTATAAAAACCCTCTTACCTTAGATGAAATAGGCAGAAGTCTTGACTTAACAAGAGAAAGAGTTCGTCAAATAAAAGAAAAATCTTTACGAAGATTAAAACAAACCTCAAGAAGTAATTTGCTCAGACCATTTTTAGGCTAATCATGTCTTGCTCCTTTTAAAATTCTAAAAGCATGGAGAATAGCAGGGAAGACTGCCTCCATGCTTTCTTTTGCTCCATTAGTTGAGCCAGGTAATGCCAACACTAACGAATCTTTTATAACTCCCGCAACGCTTCTAGACAACATGGAGTAAGGTGTCCTATCTTGTCCGTAAGCTCTAATTGCTTCTTCTATTCCTTTAATCTCTCTATCTAGCAACGGACGAAGTGCTTCCGGAGTAACATCTCTTGAAGATAAGCCTGTCCCTCCTGTATAAATAATTAAATTCACTTTTTCATTAGCATAAAAAACAGCTTTTTCTGCTATAATTGCTTTTTCATCAGGAATTATAATGTAATCGGCTATAGAAACACCACATTTTTTTAATTTATCAATAATAGCTTTTCCTGCTTTATCTTCTTTTTGTCCTTGCGAAATAGTATCGGAACAAACAATTACCGCTGCCTTTAAATCTTGTCTGAATTTATCTTTAAAGTCAGACTTCCCTCCTTTTTTATCTACTAATTTTATTTGCTGAATCTCTATTCCTTTATCGATAGGTTTTAGCATATCATACATATTCAACGCTACTAAACTAGCTCCATGCATGGCTTCAACTTCTACACCTGTTTTATAAATGGTTTTTACAGTAATATAAATATAGATAGCTAAATCTTTAATTTCATAATCAATAGTGGTAGCTTCTATGGGCATAGGATGACAATCTGCCAATAATAAGGCGGTTTTCTTAACACCTAACAACCCTACAGCTTTACTCATAGCAAACACATCTCCTTTAGGAACTTTATTCTCTTTAATAGCAACTATAGTTTCTGGTTTACTCACTTTTACAATGGCTTGGGCTGTTGCAGTTCTTAGTGTATTATTTTTATGCGTTATATCTATCATCTATTAAAAATTTATCTTCACCCAAAATTCGATAAAATAATACTTTTTTTAAATGATTTAACTCATATCTTTGAATTTATTAGAAATTAGAGATTAACGAAGAATCCATAATATGAAAGAACAAGAATTTACAATTAGATATAAAGAATACCAAAACGATGAATTACATCTTTTGCCTGAACAAACCCAACAATTAATTCAGTTAGCTGATGAAAACCTTAAAAATGCCTATGCCCCTTATTCAAATTTTGAAGTAAGTGCTGTACTTCAACTTAGCAACAATGAAATAATAAAAGGAACAAATCAAGAAAATGCAGCTTATCCATCAGGAACTTGTGCCGAAAGAGTAGCTGTTTTTTACGCTAATTCAAAATATCCTAACGAAAAAATAAAAGAAATAATTATTACCACAACAAAAAACAATCAAACACCTCTTTCTCCCTGTGGATCTTGTCGTCAAGCACTTATAGAATACGAAAAAAAACAACAAACTCCAATTAAGGTAGTTTTAAAATCAGGAAATTCTGCTGTTTGGATTTTTAATAGTATTGCTGATTTACTTCCTTTTGCTTTTGATGCTAATCAATTACTTGATAAATAATACATTTTGTTAAAGAAGTGTTAATGCATATAAGATAGAAGTGCTTTCTTCTTAAATTTGGGGAGTATTTATCAATTATATATTAACCTATAAATAAATTTAACTATGAAAAAAATTATTTTATCATTAAGTATATTACTAGCTTCTGCAGCAGTAATCAATGCTCAAACGGCAGATGGTGCTACACCTATCCAAAATGAAAATGCAGCAGTTATTTCTTTTGAACAAGAAGTTGTTGATTATGGAACTATTGAACAAGGTGCTGATGGTGTAAGAGAATTTGTATTCACTAACACAGGAAAAAGTCCATTAATTATCTCTAATGCAGTAGGAAGCTGTGGATGTACTGTTCCTACTTGGCCAAAAGAACCTATTAAACCAGGTCAGAAAGCAGCTATTAAAGTAAAATATGATACTAAAAGAATTGGTGCTATTAATAAATCAGTAACCATTACTTCAAATGCTACTGAGCCTACAAAAATTATTAGAATTAAAGGTACTGTTGTTGCTCCTAAAACTACTCCTACAAAAGAAGCTATTGGTGCTCCGGCAAACTAATCTTTACTAAATATTCAACAAAAAAACCTGATGGAAATTATTCGTCAGGTTTTTTTTATACTTTAAGCTAAATTAATTGTCTAAACCAAATCTTGTTTAGTAATTTTATACTTCAATTTTTTAATCTTTACTATGTTATCATTATCAGAAAGAAGTATATTAATGCCAGAATCACCAATCAGAAAGCTTGTTCCGTTTGCTCAAGCTGCTGAAGCTAAGGGAACAACCGTTTATTATTTAAATATAGGTCAGCCGGATATTAAAACTCCCGAAGTAGCTATTGATGCCCTAAGAATTATTGACAGATATATTATTGAGTATAGTCATTCTGCCGGTGGTGTAGGTTACAGAAATGGATTAGCAAAGTATTATAATAACTTAGATTTTGGTATTACTGCCGATGATATTTTAGTAACAACAGGAGGTTCTGAAGCATTAATTTTTGCTTTTAATTGCTGCATGAATCCTGGTGATGAAGTTATTATTCCTGAACCTTTTTATGCCAACTACAACGGTTTTTCTCAAATTGCAGGAGTAAATATTGTTCCTGTAACCTCTACAATAGAAAATGGTTTTGCACTTCCTCCTATTGAAGAATTTGAAAAATTAATAACTCCAAAAACAAAAGCTATATTAATTTGCAACCCGGGTAATCCAACAGGATATTTATACAGTAAAGAAGAATTAGAAACACTAAGAAATATTGTTAAAAAACATAACCTTTATTTAATAGCCGATGAAGTTTATAGAGAATTTTGTTACGATGGCAAAAAACACTACTCTGTATTTAATTTAAAAGATATTGAAGAAAATACTATTGTTATAGATTCTATTTCAAAAAGATATAGCATGTGCGGAGCTCGTATTGGGGCCTTTATTTCTAAAAACAAAAAATTAATTGCTACAGCTTTAAAATACGCTCAAGCCAGACTAAGTCCGCCAACATTAGGACAGATAGCCGGAGAAGCTGCATTAAATACTCCACAAAGTTATTTTGATGAAGTAATCGAAGAATATGTAAAAAGAAGAAATGTAGTGATCAAAGGACTTAACGAAATTGAAGGTGTAAAATGTCCAACTCCTGGAGGAGCTTTTTATGCAGTTGTAGAACTACCTGTAAAAGATGCTGAAAAATTTTGTCAATGGTTATTAGAAGAATTTGAATATAATAAACAAACTGTTATGTTGGCACCTGCTGCCGGATTTTATGCTACTAAAGGATTAGGAAAAAAAGAAGTTCGTATTGCTTATGTATTAAACGAAAACTCATTATTAAATGCCATTGAATGTTTAAAACATGCCTTACAAGTATATCCTGAAAATACTTTAAAACAAAAACAATCGTTAGTAAAATAATTTTTTCTATAGACATTTGCCGTATTTATAAGTTTAAAACAAGGTAATTTTTGCTTACCCAATTGTTATTCAATTTTTTATTAGGAAATTAGCAACTTTAATAAAGAGAAGAAGATCAATAAAATTCAGTTAATAAAAATGTCCAAAAGCTTATTCTTAGTGCTATTCTTGAGTGTGTCATTAATTGTTAATGCTCAAAAAGTTGGACTTGTATTTAGTGGTGGTGGTTCTAGTGGTATTGCTCATGTTGGTGTTTTAAAAGCGTTAGAAGAAAATAATATCCCTATTGATTATATTGCCGGCACATCTATGGGAGGCTTAGTTGCCGGATTCTATGCTGCTGGTTATTCCCCAAAGGAAATAGAAGAAATTTTTTTATCAGACAAGTTTAAAAATTGGGCCAATGGTCAATTGGATGATAAATATATCTATTACTTAAGACAAAAAAAAGAAGACCCTTCGTTATTTACTTTTAAATTAAATTTAGATACAATTATTGAAATTAGCTTACCGACCAACCTTGTTTCTCCATCTGCCATAAATTATGCATTAATGCAATATTTAGCACCAGCTTCTGCAAAAGCAAAAAACAATTTCGACAGTTTATTTATTCCCTACAGATGTATAGCTTCTGATATTATTTCAAAAAAACCAGTTATTTTAAAAAAAGGACCTTTGCCAACAGCTATTAGAGCAACAATGGCCTACCCGTTTTACTTATCTCCGGTAACATATGAAAATCAATTATTATTTGATGGTGGGTTATACAATAACTTTCCATCTAATGTGATGTACAATGAGTTCGACCCTGATTTTATAATTGGTAGTAATGTATCTTCTAACTTTTTACCTCCTAATGAAGATGACATCATTTCTCAAATAAAAGCAATTATTTCTAACGATACAGAATACATAATACCTTGCGAGCAATCTGTTTTAATAGAACCCAATGCAGAAGACTTTTCTACTTTTAATTTTGATAATAATAAAGAATTAATAAGAATTGGTTATGAAGCAACACTAAAAAAAATTGAATACATAAAAAACAATGTTTCCAGAAGAAATGATTCTACTTATATTTCCGAAAAAAGAAAAAACTATAAAGAAAAACTTCCTGAACTTATTTTTGAAAATATTCATGTACAAGGATTGAAAGCCTCTCAAAATACATATATCAAAAACTCTATCAGGCTAAAAAAAGACACTCTTAGTGCAGAAGATTTAAAATCTGAATACATTAAAGTATCTTCTGACGACAAAATTAAATCACTTTATCCAGAAGCTATTTTTAATAATGAATCAAATAAATTTAGCTTATTACTAAAAGCAAAAAAAGAAAGAAATTTTATTGTTTCATTTGGGGGAGTCTTTTCATCAAGACCAATAAATACAGGATACTTAGGGCTTCAGTATAATGTCTTAAGAAAAAAAGCTTATTCATTTTTAGCAAGTACTTATTTTGGAAAACTTCACAACTCTGTTAGTATTGGATTTAGAATTGATTTTCCTAAACCACTACCTTTCTACTGGGTTACCACTTTTAATAATGATAGGTGGGATTATTTTAGAAGTAACTCCACTTTTTTTGAAGATACCAGACCTTCTTTTTTAAGAAGTTCCGATTTATATGCTAAAACAGAAATAGGAATTCCTGTTGCATACAAAGGTAAATTAGTAATTGGGGCAACAGCCGGAGAATTAGATAATGAATATTATCAAACCAGACAATTTATTTCTACCGACACAACTGACAAAACAAGCTTTAGAAATGCAATTGGATTTCTAAAATATGAAAGAAACTCGTTAAACAGGAAACAATATGCTACTGCCGGAAGTTTTTTTACTGTTGGCGCAAAGTATATTAAAGGTAAAGAAAAAACTATTCCTGGTTCAACCTCCATAATTAAAGATATTGCTCAAGAATATCATGTATGGTTTTTGTTAAAAGCCACTTTTGACAAATATTTTATAAGAAAAGGGAAGGTACGCTTTGGAATTTTTGGTGAAGGGGTATATTCTAACCAGTCTTTCTTTGAAAATTATACTGCTAGTATTTTAACGGCTAATGCCTTTGCTCCTGTTAGCGAAAGCAGAACACTGTTTCAAGAAAGATTAAGAGCACACAATTATGCTGCCGGAGGGATAAAAAACATTATTATGTTTAACCAAAATTTTCATTTACGATTGGAAGGTTATATTTTTCAGCCATATCAAAGAATATTTCAAAATGAATTTAATAAAGCAGCTTATGGTTTAGAATGGGCTTCAAGAGAGTATATTGCCGCATCTTCATTAGTATATCATACTCCAATAGGACCTATTGCCATAAATGTAAATTATTACGATAGACAAGAAGATCATTGGAGTTTTTTAGTACACTTTGGTTATTTAATCTTTCCTAAAAAGAGCTTACATTGATACAATAAACTTTGTAAAGCTTAATACTGCTGTCCAAAAAACAACTCCCAACAACATAATTAGTAGCGTTTGATTGCTCTTTTTAAAAAATCGAGTTGCCAAAAAACATCCCAAAGGAATTGAAAACAATAGTGGTGTTAAAAAGGAAATTCCCATTAATCCATATTTAGATTTTATATTGATAATTCTTCTACTAGAACTAGAAAATATTTTTGATGGCGACTTATCTTTTCTCCATCTATCTAATAATTTATCAATTAACTGATTAATGAAAGCTCCTAAAAAATAAAAAACCAATATTCCTAAACAGCCACCTATTAATAAAATCAATAACGTAGAAATCCATGATATTCTTTTTATAGCAAGAATATACAGTGCTGATGCCATAAACTTGGTAGCACTAAAAGCTAATAGAAAAAATATTTCATAAAAAGACAAAAACATTTATTGTTTATTCTTTAGCACCAAATGCCAAATCTCCCGCATCGCCAAGTCCTGGAACAATGTAAGATTGGGCTGTAAGTTCATCATCAACAGCACCTACCCAAACAGTAGTATCTTCAGGCAAATGTTTTTTGATATAATTTACGCCTTCAACACTTGCTATTAATGTAACTATATGCAAGTTAGATGGTTTTCCCTTTTCTAATAAAAGTTTGTAAATTTCAACCATAGATGCTCCTGAAGCAAGCATAGGATCAGATAAAATTACTGTACGGTCTGTTAAATCAGGGCTAGCCATGTATTCTGCTTCAATTACAAAAGATCCATCCTTATGATGTTTTCTGTAGGCAGATACAAAAGCATTGTCAGCTTTATCAAAATAATTTAGTAACCCTTGATGTAAAGGAAGCCCAGCTCTTAAGATAGTTGCCAAAACAGGTTGCTCTTTAGGTAAGCTCATTTCTGCAACACCTAAAGGAGTAACTACTTCTTGTTTTTTATACACCAACGTTTTACTGACTTCATAAGCAAAAATTTCTCCTAAACGTTCACAATTCCTTCTAAAACGCATGCTATCAACTTGTATATTAGCATTTCTTATTTCTGCAATAAACTGATTAAAAATAGTATTTTCTGAGCCTAGGTTAATAATTTTCATATGTAGCTAAATTTTACCGTTAATTTATTTCTTTTTTATATTCAATAGCATTTGCTCATAGACCTTTCTCCATCCTTTCCATATTCCTACATCAGAAAGAGATTCGTTATGCCATACACTTACAAAAGTACCATTTACTTTTTTTACAATCTCAACTATTTTATTAATGTTGATAATTCCTTCTTCTACAGTAAAATTCTGGTAGTATTTTAATCCTGCTTCCATCACACAAAAAGGTATGATTTTTAAAGGACTTACTTTGTTTTTTTCTATATCAAAAAAATAATATGGAGAACAAATACTTGCTCTAAAACCAATACTTTCAACATATCCCATAGTATAATCCTCATTAATTCCAATGTCAATTAAATTTCTGTATGTTGATGGAAAATTTAACTTTAAAAAATGTTGTCGACTTTTATTAATGTTTTTATTTATAATACTTTCTAATCGTAACTTTTCTTCTTTAAGTAAAGCATTATTAGTATTAGATTGATACGATGGATGCAGCCCTACCGTATTGGTAATAGCTATCTTTTTTATTAAATGTTGAAATTTTTTGTTGGTGAAAGCTATATTTTTATCAAAAGAAGAATAATTACCAACTAAAAAAAAGTAAATTGGTTGAATATTGTATTTTTGATGTACTTCATCCTGATAATTGTAAGTATCATAAGGGTCTTCAGCTTTATCACGCAAAACATCTATTCTGTTCTTTAAATTTTGAGGTTCCGTAATAGATTTTGCTAGCCCACCTACAGTTCTCCAAAAACCTTTGTGTTTAATAGCAAAAGCATTATCTATATCAATGGTGCTTAAAAACTCAAATTTTCGTTCGGGAAATTTATAATTAGTAAAATGAGTTGTAACAAGTTGAGCAATTTTTTCTGCCCATATATTTACCATTGGCAATTCTATACAATTATTTTTAAACGCAAAACTCTCTGTTGCTAAAAATCTTCCATATTTATCTTTTTGATGAGGTAAATACTCCTCATACCTTGATATCAAGTAAAATACAGTAGCAAAAACATCAAAATTAGAATGTTTATTTGTTGATATTTCAAATAAACCAACTGTTCCATCTGTTTGCGGAATTGCTGCGGTATTTTGTAATTTTATTTCTTCCTCAAACAATAAGCTTGTAGATGTAAAATACAAACCATCATCTATTGCTTTTGTGGTATAAGATAGTTTGGCTGTTTTGCACGATAAATAAAAATCTACATCATCTGTAAATGAAACAGGAGTTTTTAGAATTTGCTCAAAAACCGTTCGAAAAGTATAGCTAATTCGGTTGGTTAATTTATGTGTATAGACTAAAATCATTTTTTCTTATATTAACCCTTCATCACCAAAGCTAAAATAACTTTTGTCCGTAATAATTAAATGATCAAGCACAGGTACATCAACCAAATTACCAATTTCTTTCATTTTTTTGGTAAGTTGTATATCTGCATCACTTGGTTTTAAATTTCCTGATGGATGATTATGACACAAAATAATTGCAGAAGCAAGTAATTGCATTGCTTCTTTAAAAATAATTTTAGCATCTGCAACAGTACCTGATATACCTCCTTTACTTATATTACTTTTTTTAATAACCGCATTACGCCTGTCTAAAAACAACACCCAAAATTCTTCATGAGGTAAATCACTCATTACACCAATAACCTCCTCAAAAACATCTTTGCTAGATTTAATGTTTTTTTTAAGCTGATTATCTGTATTTTTCCTTCTCCTACCCAACTCCAAGGCTGCTACAATACTAATGGCTTTTGCCTCTCCTATTCCTTTAAACTGCATTAATTCTTTAACAGAAAGTTTTCCTAATTTATTCAAATCATTATCAATAGATTTAAATATTTTTTTAGAAAGTTCTACAGCCGTTTCATTTCTATTTCCTGAGCCAATTAAAATTGCTATAAGTTCAGCATCAGAAAGAGCCGACCTACCTTTGGAAAGTAATTTTTCTCTAGGTCTATCTTCTAAGGACCAGGCTTTTATATTTAGTTTTTCGGGATACATAAAGCAACTGTCTCAATTGATTATCAACTAAAGTTGCTGCTAAATTAGCGAAAAATATACTTTTTACTTCTTAGTCAAATTCTTATTTCATTTTCTCACCATTTCCGTTTGGATAGAAATTATGTAAAATAGAAAGCATTTGTTTTTCGCCTTTTTCTATAGCTTCAATCTCTTTCCATTTTTCATCAGAAATTAAGGTACGTAAAGGTTGATTTACTTTAGTAATTAACGGAAATGCTCTTTCTATCTTCTTATCCCAAACTTTATGATATTTTACCAAATCATCTGGGTAAACAATTTTTCTGCGAGTGCCTTCATCTACTCCTCTAAACGGATAGGGAATATTCAAGTATCCATAATCATCCGTAAGTTGCTCTCCCGGAAGAATGTCTCTAATAGCAATTTCAAAATCGTATGCCGTTGTTAAACAATTAGAATTAAAACTATGATTTACATACCTTCCATTATCCCAACACAACACATAATTACCATTATTATTTCTAAAAGTATAAAAATCTAAAATTTCCTGATAAATAGGTTCCATTGTTTGAATTTCTAACGGACTAAATTCTCTATCTAGTTTATCTAATACCCAAGTTATTGTTCCTTTTGGGATAAACTCTCGTGCAACAACGCCATAGCCTATTTCGTTGCTAATAAATTTTAATTCTGTAAGTGGATGAATCATATATTTAAGGTTTAAAAAATTACTTATTGAGCTTAAAAATCTAAATAGCTGCGAAATCAAATACTCAAAAAAACCTTAAAACAATAACAGCTATTATCAGCACAAATGTAAATAGGATTTTAATTCAAAAAACATTTTGACCAATTTATTTTATGATAGGTTTAATAATTTTTTTTTACCTTATAAAACACTAATTTTATCGTGTAAAAACTAAGCGAATGGCAAAAAAAATAATGGTTGTAGTAGGAACTCGACCAAATTTTATAAAAGTTACTCAATTTGAAAAAGAATTAGCAAAATATGGAGATGCTTTTGAATATATTTTAATTCATACCAATCAGCATTATGACATTAATATGTCTGATATATTTTTTACTGAACTAGGCCTAAAACAACCTGACTTTTTAAACGTAACTGCTACAACTCCATCCTCGCAAATCGGACAAATAATTATTGAATTAGAACAAAAGGTAAATCTTCACCAACCAGATGCACTAATAGTTGTTGGAGATGTGAATTCTACTTTGGCAGGAGCTATTGTAGGAAATAAAACCAATACACTACTTTTTCATTTAGAAAGCGGACTACGAAGTTTTGATAATGATATGCCCGAAGAAATAAATAGATTAATCACCGATTTAATTACCAATCATTTTTTTGTAACCGAACAAAGTGGTTACGATAACCTTATTAATGCCGGAAAAAATCCTGAGCAACTTCATTTTGTGGGAAATACTATGATAGATACTTTAGTAGCTTTTGATGACATAATTCAAAAAAATAACATCTTAGAAAAACTGAATATTGTAAATAAAGATTTTGTTTTAATGACCATGCACAGACCATCTAATGTTGATACCAAAAAGCGTTTGCTTATTTTACTTGACATAATAAACAAAGTTTCTGAAAACAATTATTTAGTAATACCAATTCATCACAGAACTAAAAATAGTTTAATTAAACATGATTTATTTAGCCAGTTAGAAAATAATTCTAAAGTAATAATTACGGAATCTTTAAACTATTTAAGCTTTCAAAAACTAATTGCAACTTGCCAATATGTACTTACAGATAGCGGTGGAATTCAAGAAGAAACTACCTACCGACAAGTACCTTGTTTAACCTTAAGAGATAATACGGAAAGACCTATTACCATTACTTTAGGCACTAATGAATTAGTTGAATACAATTATGATGCTGTAGCTAAAAAAATTAACGAAATAGAAACAGGTAATTACAAAAAAGGCAAAATTCCACCAATGTGGGATGGACAAGCTACCAAAAGAATTGTTGAGGTATTGCATGAGATTTTAACCTCTTAATTTCTCCTATTCTTTAGTTTATTTCGTTACTTTGGTTTTTATTCTCAGGATGATAGAAATCGGTTTAACCATACTTTATATACTTATTGGCTGTTTTATAATCAGTAAAAGCAGTTTTTTTAAATTATCTCTTATCCCAACGTATTGGTTAATCATCATTTTCGGAATAAAAATCATTCTTAGCATTTTAATAACACTTATCTACACCTACTATTATTCAGATAGAGCTGTCGCTGATATTTTTAAATATTTTGATGATAGTAAAATTATGTTTGATGCCCTAAAAACTAATCCGTTAGATTATATTCAAATGGTTATAGGGTTAGATATTAATTCAGCTTATTTTCATGAACATTATTATAGCAAAATGCACTATTGGAACAGAGTAAATAATAGTAATTTTTTAAGTGATACCCATATAATGATTCGCTTTAATGCCATAGTTAGGTTATTCTCCTTTGGATTTTTTCATGTACACAATGTATTTATCAACTTTCTTTCATTAATAGGTTTAGTAGCTATTTTCAAAGTATTTAAAAAATTGTATCTCAATAAAGAAAAATGGTTATTCCTTATTATCATGTTTACTCCTTCTCTTTTATTTTGGGGTTCCGGTTTATTAAAAGAAGGCTTAATCATTTTTGCCTTAGGGTTATTTTTGTTGAACTTCTTCAATATTAATGAGCAATGGTCTTTTAAAAGCCTATTGATTATTATCCTTTCCTGTATAATTATCTTATTCTCTAAACTAATTATTCTTATTGCCTTAGTTCCGGGAGCGTTAGGCTTCCTAATTCATAAAAAAGTAAAAAGCATCCATTTAAGCTACTTGTATACAGTACTTATAATAGTTTTTATAAGTTTAGTCTTGAATTTCATTAATCACCCGCTCAATCCTATTGATATTATTATAAACAAACAACAAGATTTTATTTATTTAGTTGAAAAAATGGATGTGAGAAGTGCTATTTATCAACCTAAGTTTAATCACCTTTCAGATTTATTAGCCTATACTCCACAAGCTCTAATTAATGTATTTTTAAGACCCTTTTTGTGGGAAAGCTATTCTGTATTTACACTTTTTAGTGCCTTAGAAAACATACTTATCATTCTTTTTTGTGTGTTTTTATTATTCTTTAGAACTAAAAACCCAAGCTTTTCTGCTCTATTTTATTTTTCAATTTTGTTTGCTTTGGTGTTGGCAATTGTAATCGGACTAACAACCCCCATTTTAGGAGCTATAGTACGATATAAAATTTTTGTGATTTTATTTTTTCTATTAGCCATTGGCAATCAATTCGATACTAATAAGTTTTTACGATTTTTTAGTACTATTTTTTTTCAAAAAGAAAATAAATAAAGTTTCAAATCTCTTTTCAAACATGATTTATATCACTTATTAAATTAAGGCTAGTAACTAATTTTATTGTTCTAAATTATTGCTACAATAAATTATGTTAATTGCAACAAGAGATTTTTTTGTTAGAAAACTTAAAAAAGGTACTTTTCTATGGAAAACATTAGAATTTCTACAAGGAATGTTATTTGTAAAAAACTATTTATTCTATTACCAATGGAACATTTTTAAAAACTCCACCACTACACGAGAAATAAATATTGAATTTGTTAGCTATTGCAATTTAAGATGTTCCTTTTGCTCCTTAGACCACGAAAAGCCAAAAGTAAGGATGACCCCCAACATACTTGAAAACTTGATGAATAATCTAGTAAATGACCACCGTTTTAGAAAAGTAGAAGTAATCCATTTACATAGTGGAGGAGAAACCTTGCTTCACCCTCAAATTGGAGAGTTATTGACTGTTATTAAGAAATATAAGGACTTAGCCAACTATAAAAACCAAAAGTTCGCAACTGTAAATTTACTTACCAATGCTACTCCACTTACAGAACAAAAAGCCCTAGAAATTATTGAAAGTGGAGCTGTTGATGTTATGCGTTTCAGTATGGATGGTGGTTCTCCTGAACGTTTTGAATCCATGAGAATTAGAGCAAAATGGGATGTTTTTTATAAAAACATGGTGTTTTTCTTGAATGAAAATAAACGCCAAAAAGCCAATATTAAAACACACATTATTTCTGTAATTGATTCCAACAACCCACTAAAAACAGATTGGATGGACAAGCAATTTGTTGAAGTATTGAACTTGGTTGATACTTATGAATTACGTCATCCACACTCGTGGGCTGGAGAAGTTGATATTGAAGGAAATTCTTCTAACAGCATGAGTAAGCCTCATAAAATCGGCTGCGGACTATTAATGCATCAGCTTGTAATTTTACCAAATGGAGATGTAAATGTTTGTTGTACCGATTTAAACTCAAGAGGTGTTGTAGGAAATATTCAACAACAATCTTTATTTGACGTGTATAATTCCCCTACCAGAAAAAAATGGCTAGAACTCTTTTACCAACGTAAAAAACATGAAATAGACCTTTGTAAAAATTGTGAGACTTTCTAAGCCACCTATTTTTTTTTATCGCAGAGAAGTTAATACGTTAAATCATTTAATATCATTTTCTTTACAAACTTTCTACTTTATGAACTTTCTACTTTATGAACTTTAAGTATTTTAGCAGTCAATTTACAAACGCAAATGGCAGGAAACACTTTTGGTACTATCTTTAAACTAACTACTTTTGGCGAGTCTCACGGTGAAGCTATCGGTGGAATGATTGATGGTTGTCCTGCGGGACTAGCCTTAGACATTAATCTTATTCAGCAAGCTTTAGACAGAAGAAAACCCGGACAATCACGCATTACTAGCCAACGTAAAGAGGAAGACAAAGTAGAAATTCTTTCAGGAGTTTTTAATGGTATTACTACAGGAAGTCCTATTGGTTTTATCATTAAAAACAACAACCAAAAACCCAACGATTATGAACATATTAAAGATAAATTCAGACCTTCTCATGCCGATTTTACTTATCAGAAAAAATATGGAGTAAGAGATTACCGTGGTGGTGGAAGGAGTTCTGCTAGAGAAACGGCTTGCAGAGTTGTTGGCGGAGCCATTGCTCAACAAATCTTAGCAAAATATAACATCACTATCAACGCATATGTTGCACAAGTTGGTGACATCAAATTACTGAAGAAATATACAGAATTAGACTTCTCTAAAACCTACCTCCATCCCACTCGTTGCCCCGATGATACCATCGCAGATATAATATATGATTATATTGATAAAATCAGAAAAGAAGGCGATACCATTGGTGGAAAAATATCTTGTGTAATCAATAATTTACCTGTTGGTTTAGGTGAACCAGTTTTTGATAGATTGGAAGCAGATTTAGCCAAAGCCATGTTAAGCATTAATGCTACCAAAGGTTTTGAAATAGGCTCAGGTTTTGGTTGTATGAACATGAAAGGCTCTGAACATAATGATGTGTTTGATATCGAAAACAATAAAATAATTACAAAAACTAATCATTCCGGAGGTGTGTTAGGTGGAATTAGTAATGGTGAAGATGTTTATTTTAATGTTGCTTTTAAACCTGTTGCTACTATTATGCAAACGCAACAGACTATTGATATCCATCATAACAAAACAACAATAAACGGCAAAGGAAGACACGACCCTTGTGTATTACCCAGAGCCGTTCCAATAGTTGAAAGTATGGCTGCTTTAGTGGTGGTAGATCATTTATTACGTAATCATTCAAAATAAATATGAAGAAGAAACTAGCTTTACACTGGAAAATAATCATTGGCTTACTATTAGGTATTATTTGGGCTTACATTTCTGCCAATTTTGGATGGAGCACTTTTACCAAAAACTGGATTGCTCCGTGGGGTGAAATCTTCATCAATTTATTAAAATTAATTGCTATTCCTTTAGTTTTATTCTCTATAATTGTTGGTATATCAGGATTATCTGACATAAAACGCTTAGGAAGAGTTGGAGTAAAAACACTTGGCATTTATTTATTAACCACTGTTTTTGCGGTAAGCTTAGGATTAGTGTTGGTAAACGTTATTAAGCCGGGCAAGTATTTAGATGAAAATCAGCGAGTAAAAAACAGAATAACCTATGAGCTTTGGGCTCAGGAAAATAACATCATTATTAAAGACCATCAATCTTACCTTACCAATCCGAATTATAAAGACTTAGTTGATGATGCTTCTCAACAATATGAATTTGATAAGTCTATAGCCACAACAGATCCAAATATAGCTAAACGCCAACAAGAAGCTAGAAAAACCAAAGAAGCTGGTCCATTGGCTTTTTTAATTGATATGGTTCCTTCAAATATTTTTGTTTCGTTAGCAGACAATAAACTAATGCTACAAATTATCTTTTTTGCCATCTTTTTTGGTGTTGTTTTACTTACAATAAACAAAAAGAAAGCTGATAATGTTGCCGGAATTATTGATGGCTTTAATGAAGTATTCTTAAAAATGGTGGATATTGTAATGAAAGCTGCTCCATTTTTTGTTTTTGCATTGATG
>OJGU01000550.1_pt1 | contig 20666 bp, 15 predicted proteins | sample 1594741 | NCBI WGS metagenome assembly OJGU01 (sample SAMN05416841, study PRJEB24817) | seawater metagenome | isolation source: Sea water | place: Canada:Atlantic | collected 2013-07
GTCCTGATCGATCATAAAAGGGTACAATCGCCAACTGACTCTCGGTTCCGTCTGCCAAGGTCTTCTTCGGCAAGCCCGGCGAGATCTCCTCGATCTTGGCTTTGACATTCTTAATGGCAGACAAGGGATTCTCACCATATCGAACCACCACCACGCCACCCACGGCCTCAGTCCCTTCCTTATCGAGGGCCCCTCGCCGTAAGGCGGGACCGTAGCTCACGCTCGCGACGTTCTTCACGTACACTGGAACATTCTCTCGAACCTTGATCACGCTGTTCTCGATATCCCTGAGATTCTTGATAAATCCCAGGCCTCGGATCACGTACTCGGCACTATTGACTTCGATGGTTCGCGCCCCGACATCAACATTCGCCATTCGGATCGAGGAAAAAACCTCCGCCAATGACACATCAAAGGCACGCATCGCATCAGGGTCCACATCGATCTGATACTCACGAACGAAGCCTCCAACCGAGGCCACTTCACTCACACCATCGGCCGCCAAAAGGCCGTAACGCACATACCAATCCTGGGCAGAACGCAACTCGTCCAAGTCCCATCCACCTGTTGGGTTTCCATCAGCATCCTGCCCTTCGAGTGTGTACCAAAACACCTGACCTAAGGCCGTTGCATCCGGTCCGAGCGCCGGCTGGACGCCCTCGGGTAAAGTGCCGGTGGGGAGACTACTTAGCTTCTCGAGCACCCTCGAGCGGGACCAGTAGAACTCAACATCGTCCTTAAAAATGATGTAGATCGTTGAGAAGCCCAACATGGAATAGCTGCGCACGGTTTCAACCCCTGGCACGCCGAGCAACGATACGGTAAGAGGATAGGATATTTGGTCCTCAACATCTTGTGGTGAGCGCCCCATCCATTCGGTAAAAACGATCTGTTGATTCTCACCAATGTCAGGAATGGCATCGACTGGCACGGGATCTCGAGGCAGGGCACCCAGATCCCAATCAAAGGGAGCAACGATGAATCCCCATGCGAAAAACAACAGGCCCCCGAGCAGTACCAACAGCTTGTTTCGCAAGCAAAATTCAATCAACCTACTCAGCACGTCTGAGTCGCTGCGTTTACTCATGTTCATGCCCCTCATGAGCGTTTACCGAATTCTCTTCGGGACTTGGGAACAACGTTTCAGCGAGGCTGCCACAAGCAAACATCTTGCTGCCAAAATACGGGTTCTCAGTGCCTTCCTCTCTTTGCAACCAATCGCCTCCCCGTCCGTCAAAAGCCATCGGACAATGAAAACGAAACACCGGTTGATCCCCGCTAACGCCGAATTGCCTGACCGACGCGACGAGCGTGTCCGACAACACCTCAAAACCGATCCGAGCTGAAGGCAGATCGGCGGCCGAATCAAGGGCTTGAAACCCTCGTCCCAAACCGCCCAACGCTTCTTTCCACGCAACCCCAGCCTCGCCATCCAACTCGATCCGGCCGAACGCGGCCATCAAACTCCGCAGATTCGACACCGCGACACTAGAAGCGTCAAAACGATCATGGCTGAACTCATCCTTTAAGGAAACATAAGCACTGACAAACTCACTCAGCTGAGCTCTGAAATCAGCAGGAACATCAAAGATGGGCTCCTTCAACGCATCTTGACCAAGTGAGGACTGTCCATGCTCAGCTTCGTTAGGATGATCGTCACTCACTCCGGGATTCATCATACTGGGCTTAGCCAGAATCTGAATGGCACTATCAATCTTGAAATTTCCCCGGGTCACAACTTTTTCTCCTTCCTCGAGTCCAGATTCCACCAGATAGAAATCACCCGCGCGGGCTCCCAAGGAAATCTCCCGTCCCTCAAATCGCCCCGAACCATGATCGACATACACGACGGCACGGCGTCCGGTAATCAAAGGTGCCGAGGACGGAATGACCAAGGGCGCACTCTCTTTCTCGGCTGCGACATAACCCAACGATTCGGAACTGACCAGATCCATGCCACATATATCACATTGCCCAGGAGTATCCTTCACAATCTCAGGATGCATCGGGCTAATCCATTTTCCAGCGAGGCCGGCATCCATTACGCGACCTCCAGCGGCAACTTGGGATTTCACCACGGCGCGAACGAACATGTTCGGTTTCAGCTTGCCCTCAGGGTTGGGCAGGTTCACACGAATTTTCACCGTTCGAGTTTTTGAGTTAAGAATGGGATCAATGAAGGCAATCTGTCCGGTGAAGATCTCTCCAGGATAGGCTTCCGTGTGAAACTCAACCTCCTGACCGTAGTGCAACCAAGGGAGATCCGATTCATAGGCATCCAGCTTCACCCAAACCTCTGATAAGTCGGCAATCGTATAGACCCTTGACCCCGTCTGTACGTACATCCCTTCGACCGCATTCTTGTGCACGACGACGCCAGAAATGGGAGAGCTGATGGTAATGTGATCGTCCCCCTGCCCTTTTTCTTCAATCGAGCGTATTTGTTGATCACTCAGCCCCCACAATCGAAGTTTCTCTCGAGCCGAATCAACATTGGCGGTCCGCCGCTCACGAAGATAATCGTTCTGACTCGACGACAGATCCGTCGCCATGGAAACGGCACTGATCAGTTCCTCTTGGGCTTGCAGTAACTCGGGACTAAACAACTCAACGAGATGGTCCCCTTGTTGAACGCTGACCCCAGTATAGTCGACGAACAGTCTGTCAAGGCGGCCCGGCACCCATGAGGTAATATAGGCCACTTTGGACTCATCATAGTCGACTTTCCCAATCATTCGTACATCCGCGGTAACGAACTTCCGCTCAACCGGTACGGATTTCACCTCAGCCAACTTCATCGCGCGCGACGACAGCGTCAGCTCACGAGGGCCAAGCTCAAAACCTTGCTCCGTAAAAACGGGAATCAAGTCCATCGCACAGATTGGACAGTCACCAGGCCCTGGCTTATTGATACGAGGATGCATCGAGCAGGTATAGAATTTCGGCACCTCATCGCTCCGAGCGCCAGGGACGGAATCTGAACGAGACGCCTCCCCTGCATCATTGGCACCGCGAAACAAAAGTCCGGCGACAAAAGCAATTATTGCCACTAGCACGAATACGATTCTTTGCTTCTTCATTCTTATCTCCTTGTTTCGTCGGCAGGCGCCCCCAACGGAACACCGACCATTCGCTCAATCTCGGCAAATCGTTGCACGCAATCAGCAAGTGCACGCTGATATGAAAGCTGAATATCTAACAACAAACGTTGAGCATCAATAAGTTGCAAGAAATCGGCACGCCCTGCTTGGTAGGCTTGTTCGGCCACGTCCAAAGAGTTTTGAGCCAAGGGCATTAAGGTGTCTCCAAGGAGACTGATCTTCCGCTTCGAATCGTGAAAATGGTAAAGGGCCATTTTCAGATCGGCGACCCGAACGTTTTCTTGGTGCTCACGGTTCTTGACGGCCGCGTCTCGGGTCGCCAGTGCCTCTCTTAGCCCCGCCCGATATTTATTCTTCCAGAGCGGAAGATTCACACGCCCCATGATCATCACGGGATCCCGTCCACTCCCTGGCGTCCCAAGCGAGCGGGCGTCGCGGGTTTCGACGTAGTCGACTCCCAGGGTCAGATCAGGATAAAAAGCCTTGCGAGCCAAACCAACAGAATGATCGGAGGCGCGAACCTTGGCGTCCAGTTCAAGAAGTTCGGGGCTTTGAGAAAGCAATTGCTGATGAATCTCTGCGTCATCAATCGCATCCGGTACCTCTGGAAGCTTACTTGGCCACGATACCAAGGTGTTGAGATCTCGGTTGAGCGCCGAATTGAGCCGAGCACTAAGCGGCCCCCGAAGAGCTACTAGCGTCTTGAGACGGTCCTCGAGCTTTCCCAGTTCGACCTGGGCTTTGATCACCCCTGTAGCATCACTCCCAGCCCGAAATTTAGCCTGAGCAACACTTTCGAGATGCATGATCAACTCAATACTCTCTTCGGTCCGTTGAACGGCTTCCCGCAGATAAAAAAGCTCAACATAGGCATCGGTCACTTCGAAAAACAGCTGCCGTTTCGCTTGTTCATAGCTCGCATAAGCACGACTCACCTCTGCCTCAGCGCCTTTTCCTCGCAATGTTCGTTTCCCAAACCAGGGGAACGTTTGAGCGATTCCAAATCGTTGCCGTTGAGGACCGACGCGTGTCTCAACCTGTTCGACGAAATATCCATAGCTCAACGTTGGATCTGGCAAGGCTGTCACCTGAGCCACTCTCTCAAGGGTGGCTTTCCAGCGATAGAATGCCGCCTCCAGCCCTGGATTATTCAAGGCCGCATAACGAAGGTAATCGACCAAACTTGCTTCGGCAGGAAGATCGCTCCTTGGGGCCGGTGCAGATGAATTCAGTTCAGAGGCTTCCCCTCGAGGCACCAATCCAGCAGTCGTATTGTTTCCAAGCTTGTCAGGAAGGCTACTACAACCTGACCACAGGATGGCGGCACCTCCAAAATAAGAAAGCAGCCACCAATAATTCTTTCGAACCATATCTCTAATCAATCACTTAAACACTCAACATGGGATTGAGAATCCCAGAACGAACAATGTACCACTCGGTACATACCTCACCCGTTCAGAGCGGTGATCAAATCAGAAGGGAACAACAAAGGAGAAAAACAGCGACGGAACCATGATCAACAACCAGCAGCACCCGTGCTCGATAGACCCGTTCGTCCTGCAGCGGACCCTGTGCCGTCCGATGGCTCGTGCTAAGGGAGTCGTGAAGTTTGTTGCAGTTATCTCCTGCCAGAGTAATTGGTAGCAGAGGACTTGGATCCGCTTGATCAGAATCGTCGAGACAGCATTGGCGTTCGCAGGCACACTGCTCACAAGAAGCAGCGACGACTGGCGCCGCAGTGCCCGCATAACCGATCGAAGCCGGCAAGGCAAGACGCCCGACCAAGCCGAGCACGATTCCAATGGACCAGAGCATTCTTATCATGCCAAAACGCGAGCGCTCCGCGGAAAACAGCGGCCGCTCTCACAGGAAACTACAGCCCTTCAACCATTCGCGCCAGCACCTTTTCCTGCAGAGCAGACGGCCAGGAAGCCGGCAAACCCGAGCCAAAGCCAGCTGAGGAGAACGCCTAAGCGTCTTTCCAGCTAGGTTTTGCGGAAATATTCCATCATACGGACTAACCAAAGGACAAAGATCGAAGCCCCCTCTAGTGACAAGTTCCGCGAGTTCCTAGCCCCGCCGCAGTCCATTTCCCTAGGTTAAGGCTCTGAAGCCCCCCAGGAATGAAACAACATTCTGTATATGATTTTGAGCCGTCAGCCATTCACTCTTTGACATAGGTAAAAGTCATCCCTTCGTTCTCCATCGTAAAACTCCCATCCTTTAAAAGGCCCTTTGTTACACCTGCCCCTTCCCAACGAAGCAGGAGCTCGTCACCAATCTGAGTGTAATTCGCGGTGACTCGACGATGAATGTCCCCTCCATTCGGAGGCCCAAACACAGTTTCGCTCATGGCCCCTCCGTCCTCGGTGAATTCGAGTTGGCCCGAGACGACTCTAATACTCGTACCGTCATGATTCACTCTAGCCGGAAGCGTCTGGCCCTCAACCTTAACAAGCACAAAGCTCCCGATCGGCGAGAAGTTCACAGAATCCTTCTGATGAGCGCAGGCAAAAAGGCAACTCAAAGCGAAAACCCAGGATGTAAAGTAAATCGTTGCTTTCATTGCCTTCAGCCTACCTCCGGTGAAGAAAATCAAGGAAATCGATAAAACTGATTTCCCCATCGTTGCAATCGATACGTTTCACGGGCATCCTTCCTATCTTCGTAGATTTCAATGGACTGACCGAGATAGACCAGCCAGGAATACACTACACCGATAAATCTTACCCAGGCACGGATCGATGCACCCTGGATTCTCTACTCCTCACTTTGAGAGCCCCATGAGGATAATCGCCCCTCGTCGAAACTCAGCGTCGAAGCATGCCCAACCGGCAAGATGCGACTCCCCCGAATGCGGAAGAAGCCAACTAGGTCACTACGACCGCGAATGGGAGAACGAACGGTCACCGTATCGACACCACCTCTTTGGACTGAAACAAATTCCGCGGGCAGCCACGTCCTTAGGTCACTAGTGAACTCGGCTAGAATCTGAACTCCACTGGCGTTGCGAGCGTGCCTAAAAACGAAATGGACCTGGTCGTCGACAACGACAAGTTTCATAAGCAACTCAGCATCCACGCTCCAAGGATCCCCTCCCACCCCATACTCAACGAGCGCTGGCAGGCCGTCTTTGTCGTGATCACTTAGTTCTTCACCCGTAGAGAGACCATTAGCAGCAAGCCAATCTCCAAGGGGAAGGTCTTCTCCTCTTCCGGGCGTGCCTCCGACTGTGTTACTGCTCTGCCAATTCTTAGGATTACCTTGCTCGAACTCACCGCCTGCTGGAACAAACGTCAATGAATGACCATTCTCGACAGGATCACTCGGCCAAGGAGGTGTCGTAAGGTATTCGAAGTCATGTATGGTCACGCCGCTACTGGAGGAGAGTATGAGTCGTTCGCCATTGTTGCTTAGGCGATCGCCATCCTCCCAAATCCCGACGACTGGCAGCCCTCGGCCGTATCGAGTTTCGAAAGCACGCTCGTTTCCAACAACGAGCATGTATTCTCCAGGATCGATTACTTCACCGTCGGAGAAATCGAAATCAATTCCTTCGGTAAAGCGTACGCCCGTAAGATCGAGAGATTCCGAGCCGGCGTTGTAGAGTTCAATAAACTCTGCTCGAGCCTCGTCAGTCGGTCGGAACATGATCTCACTAATCACCAGACTATCCCGAAAAAGCGAATTCTTCGATTCACTCGCAACAAACTCAATCGCCTCAGACCAATGGCTTGCCCGTCCACTCGAATCAAAATGCCGCACGCGCGCACGATAGGTTCCGCCGACGCGAAGCTTTGATACCGGAATTTCGATCTCCTGCACGAACAAGGGAAAAATGCCGCTATTCCAGAGATCTTCGATTTCATAGCCCCATGGAGAATCGGCCGAATGTCCCGATAGTGTCGGATTTGATATTTCCCCGAGCCGCCATTCCATCCCCGAAAATTCCTCATCGCCATTCCTTCCTGAAAAAGAACTACTCGAGAAACGAAGAGCATCCACCGGAAAGCCGGTCGAACCGGAATACGAAATTTGGGGGCGATCAGGAATGTTGGCATCGAACGCCTCTTGATTGAGAAAACCAAAGCCATAACCGTCTTCAATCCCATCGTTGATTCTAAACCTTCTGCCATCACGAGTATCATACATGTAGGCAACAATACTCTGTTGAAAGCCCTCATGATCAGACGAAGGAATCGTTCGCCGGTAGGGACTGGCCAGTCGAGTCTCGTTTACAGATAGCTCATACCATGGCCCTCGATGAGATTGACTCGTTCGCGAATTATAGCTCCACATGAATTCATCAACATCAACCAGAGACAACTCGGTGATTGATGGACTTACGATTGTCGACAGTTCTCTCACCAGCTGAGCCGCCTGGCCACCGTACGGACTCATATCAGAAAACAAGAGATCGAGGATTTCTCGACAGCGATTTCTGAACTCAATGCGAATTTGCGGATGTTCAAGACAGCGTTCAGCTCGGAGCACGCCGCTCCAGATATGTTTCACTGGAGCAAACATCATGTCGAGATCCCACGGCATTGGAGACCATCGCCCACGTTCGTCTTGATAAGCATAGTAGTTGGCGCCCTCTCGAAGATCGACATTTCCCGTAGCCCGATTGATCGCCCTGAAACCGAAATAGGCATCAAGATCAAAATTCGTCCGCCACCAGGCTTCCGTATTGCGTGAGCCACTCTCGTTCCAAAATGAAGTCCAATCCGAATCATCGACCACTTGACTTGCACCCTGGTTCTTCTTGTCCCCAGAATTTCGTTCAATCTTATAGATACTGCGATCCGGCAGATCCCGCTGATCGAGAAAGCGGTTATCAGGGTGTTCAACTGCCAAGTAAAGCCCCCAAAGGTCTCCTGAATACTGGTTAGGCGGGGCCTCAGACTCGGCATCAATCACTCGAAATTGAAGCCAGTGAGTGTTCGAACTCATCACTCCGGCAAGTTGATGAAGACGGTGAGGCACCGCTTCATCAAGCCCAGCAATGCCTCGGTTCGAAGCCAGCCAAGGCGAGGAACAAGCATTTAAATTCAAGGTTTCCCAACGGGATCGATAGGTTTTCCCATAGTTATCTCTCGCTCTAAAATCTCGGGCACGATTGAATCGAATACGCCACTTATTCTTCCCACTGACGTAAGTCGATGCTTCGCCACGGTTGTAGTAACGAATATGATCGTAGACGATCCCATCGTAGACGAGCGTCCCCCACATACGAGTGCCGTCGAAATCGCGGTTGTACTGACTATCGGCCACATCGGCTCGGTCGGCGATCAAGTGATAGACAGGCACCGGCCCCGACATGAGATCCGCTGAGAATTCCACCGGCTGCGTCACCCGAGGACGTTTTGAACCTCGCCAAGCAGGAACGCCGTCGTAGACAAAATAGGCAAAGTTCGGGGCTTCATCATCGGGGTACGGAACCGTGACGTCATTTCCTCGTCGATCTTCAATTCGAATTCGATAGCGAACAAGACTGCGATGCTCATGAAGCTCCGCCTGGATGTTGCCTCGATAGATATCTGCACCGTCTTCAGGACTGAGACGCATAGAACTTTCGACCCAGGACGTTTCGTAGGCAGGATCATTCCGGCGAATATAGTGTCCGGCTCGCAGTATTTGGTAGCTCAGAACAACATGAGCCACACCGTCTCTATCTGTGACTTTCGCCGTTATGGAAACCGATTCTGACGCTCGCGGTTGAACGGGCACATGCTTGACTTGCCGTATCTTCGGCGCCGAATTTGCTGAATAGACACTATTCCGTTTCCCCGGAGTTGGATTCTCTGCGGAACGCCAAGAACCTCCAAGATCATTGTCGAGACTTGGGTGAACCAATTCCATAGAAGCCCCTGCCCCGCGAGCGCCCGTTGGCCACGGAAAGCCAGATTTGTAATCGACTCGATCAATCTCATCACGCTCCGCATTAACGAGCCGCAAACGTTCGCCATCATTTTCGAGCCGCCCGGAATACTCATGCGAGGTAAGGATGCGATATTTCCTGCGAAGAGCTGCAGCATCTTCGGCAACAACAAGATACTCCCCAGATTCCAGATTCGTACCGACAGGAATGATGTAGTTCCCAACACCTTCAATCTGCCAACCCGAGAGATCAACACCCGATTCGCCAGCATTGTAAAGCTCCACGAACTCGACCCGTTCCGTCTTCGGCACAGCATCATGGTGCACCTCGTTGATCACCACCTCAGAGGCGAAGGCATGCCCGAAGAGGGAGAGGGTCATGACCAATCCAGTGGAGATCAATCCGATGAGTTCGCAACGATTCATTTTGACAGACTATGACAGAATTCATGGCAACGACGACGTTTCGCAATTGTGTCACACAAGGCACCGATCGAAACGAAGCCGTTTCTACGATCCGTCGCATAAGATGAAGCTAGGCCCCCCTGAAATGAGACTACTCCGCTTCGATAGTAACAAAAAGCGCTAGCATTGAACGCCCATAGCCCTCTTGCGCCAATGATTCAAACTGGCCAGAGCCGTTATTAAAATACACGTAGTTCACCGAATCGAGCCCGGCAACAGCGACGTCTAAGTCCCCATCCCCATCCACGTCATAGAGTCGGCGATCATTCCCCCGCCGGGGCCCCGAAGTCAGATGTTCAGGCAAGCTCACAGAGGCTTCCTTCCGATCGAAATGCCCAGCACCCACGTTCATCCAAACCTGACGTCCAGCACCCAGATCGATCGATCGAACAACATCGTCATCACCGTCCCCATCCAAATCACCTACTTGATACAAGGAAAGAACGTCAGCACTGTTTTCAAAAAGTGGGATTGCCTCAGCAAAGCCACCATTACCGCTACTCAGGTACACGCCTGCCGAAGCAGCAGGCCGGATATTCTGGCGCACAGGCTGTTGGAGGTTTCCAGCAATCACCGTTCCTTCTAAAACCAAATCGCTCAAACCATCTCCGTTGAAATCTCCAGATACTGCATTCATAAACCCATGTCTGACATCGGCCCCAGCAAAGTAGAATTCGGCCCCACGCACGAAGCCATCCGTTCCTCGATTCATCCAAGTTGAGACCAGATTTCCTCGGGGCTGAGTGATCCCATCCCCAAGAGAACGAGCCACGGAGACGAAATCGAGTGCTCCATCACCATCCCAATCGCCAGGCTCCACCACCATTGATTCTCCTGGAACCTCAAACGTCAACACCCTCTGATACCCTCTGATACCCTCCCAAGGTATCATTCTCCCAAAGTTCTACGGCGAGCGGCGAAATGGCGGCGATATCGGGGAAGTCATCCTTCCCAATATTCACGACCTGGATTCGTTGGGGCTGAATTACTGAAAGCAGAGGCCTATCGGGTTGCAACCAATAAGGTTTGGTCAAGGAATCTGATTGAGCATCAAGGATCGATGTAGAACCCAGCCACAGGAAAGCAGCAAGAAGCCTAGGCATTGAAATCATCACCGATAAAGGATCCTCTTTTCGCAACATTGCACCACACCTTAGCAGTTTCCTGGCTGGAAACCATAACAAAACCAGAGGGAGGCGGCACAAAAAAGAAGGCACCACATCTCCCTCAGAATCCTCCAAGATTCTCAAAAGAAAAGAGCCCATACCAAGACGTGCAGCATGAGTTCGAGCGAGGCGTCCTTGCTAGCTCTTCTACGAGATCGCTTCTACCGCTGAGATTGGAGTTGACGGTCTAGAAACCGAATCATTGAATCGGCAGATAGTCGACTCAACACGCCGAGATTATGCGATACTTCCGAGTGGACTACCAGTGTGTATGCAACACCAAGTGTCTTCAAAAACTTGAGAAACGGATCATGTCGAGGGTATAAAAAATCCTCATCTCCAACAACCAAGTAGAGTCGCAAATCGTTACGTTTTTCTTCGCTAAGAGCGGATGCATGGACGTAGCAATTGTCCCCGCCCCCCGAGTCAATCGATGTATCCAAGGCAGCGGCTAGCGAAGCCGCAGCGCCGAACCGATCAGGGTACTTCAAGGCCAACCGGACGGCCCCTCCGCCGCCCATCGAAAATCCACATAACAATCTGGAGCTAGCGTTATCGATAGTTCGAAACTCCTGATCGATCGCGGTTCCCAACTCGTTCACCAATAGAGTTTCGGCACGAACGTACGATTCTTTTGAGTCACGATACCCGCTCCGTTTGCCACCATTGGGAAACACATAGATGGTCGGCCGGATCCGTTCCGCCAGGATTTCGGTGTGAACCAGGGCTGCCAGTCCCGCATCTGAACTTTCGTTCCCCCCTGCACCATGAAGAAAATAGACGACGGGAAATCTGCGCCTCGGTTCGCTTTTGTACTGCGGCGGAAGGTAGATCTGATATCCAACCTGCCGATTCATCGACTTACTGTGGAGGGTTTGATGTTGAAGCCCCTCGATTCCAAGGTCTTTCGGATTGTTCCAAACCCACGTGTTTGGATCCTGATCTGCGGCATTTGCCTGAGCCATAATCCAAAACGCGGATACCCACACTAGGAAAAGCGCCATCAATGGAACATAGGATTTCAAGTTGAAGAAACTGCGTCCATGTGAAACAGAAACCAAACGCTCATTGTAACAAGATAACAGTAACATAAGATCTGACCGCCGACCACGGCGCGTGCTGGTTTCGGCGATACAATAAGATAAGCCAAAGGAGCAAAGACTGACAAGAAGTGTTGGGGAAGATTCGGCGAAGGCGGCCATGCTCCATGACGTCAGTTCCGGCCCAGAAGATGGCGAGAGAGCTACTTTCTCATGCGAGCGTCAGGTTGGTCGTCAGGGCCCATCCGGGCAATCCACGTCTCTCGAAGCAGCTTACCGCCAGACTGTCTTGATCCAACGCCTGGCAATCAGCTCGTGCCCTTGAGGCAAAGGGTGCACACCGTCCCAAATCCAGTGAGAGGCGTCGGATCGCTCAGAGGCACGGTCAAAAACTTCCTGAGTTAATAGGTGTATTGCTTGATACTCATTCGCGAGCCGTTTGATGATTGCCCGAAGCTTCGTGCACTCGCCACTCCAAGCCTCCCAAGCGGCTTCTCCCTGAAGTCTTCCGACCGGCAATACAAAAGGATCCAGAAGAACGATCTTTAAGTCAGGATTCGCCTTGCGACTCGCATCAAGAATCCATCGATAGTCCGCTTCCCATCTCCCCAGATCGACCATCTTGCCTGCCCGACAGGCCCGGCCGACATCATTGACCCCAATAAGGATACTCAGCACATCGGGCTTCATGCCGACCGCATCTTTCAACCAACGTTCCCTCAATTCTCCCACCGTATTACCGCTCTTCCCTCGATTGAAAAACTCGTATTCGGCTTTGGGATACTCAGTCTGGAGACGTGCCGCGATGAGAAAGACATAACTGTGGCCCAAGTAATGATTGCGATCCGCTTCATTGCGCCCCCACTTCATATCGGTAATGGAATCTCCAATAAAAAGAAGTCGTCCTCCCCTTGCCCAATCCGGTCCCGATGGAGAAATCTTTCCAATATCGTCAAATCTCGACTGAGCCACCCCGGTCACTCCAAGCAAGGCAAGACAAGCCACGAAAAGCCTTCGCCTGACAGCACATTGCCGCCCGATATGAACCGCGAGCAAATACACGGAACAGAAACTTCGATATAACCTCATACGTAGGATTGCCCGTGGATGAATTGAAACAAGACTCCGCATAAAGAGAAACCCTCGCCCTCTACCTCAAGATAGCAGCGAGTGAGTCAGCAAATCCCTTTCCAATCTGAGCCATAATCTTGGCCGACCCCAAATAGTGGTACTCGGCATTGGAAACGCCTTTACTCAAAATCTCACGCTCCCGATCTGTAAAGGCAGCACGCCGTAACTCATCAAGCAATCGATTCGTAGCATCCCGGGTAAGCTGATCCTGTTTCTGCCGTTGATTTGCCTCTCTTTTGATCACGGCCTCCCTGGCTCGTAGATCCGTTAGTTCCATGTCCCAATAGTTCTCAGTGAACACAGCCCTCACATTACTTCGAAACTCAGGGAGTGCCGCTGGGGCCGCCATTGCCTTTCGAAAATTGCTATGAATCGCCTCATACCGTTTCTGTTCCGGCCGATACTTGCTGACAGGCCCGCCAACGCCAAGAACACCGATAACGAAGGGAAGGTTTGGAGCAGTGAGATCACGACGGATGTCTCGAATAAAATGGGCCATCACCTCACTATACGCATCATAACCGCCATCCTCCCCGCGATTTGGATAGGTTCCTCGATCGACCATATCGTTCCAGCCTTGGAACCAAACTGCGCCTGCTAGTTCATAGCCGTCCGTAGAATCGTAGTCAGGAACAACCTGATCGATCTTTGAAAGCACCTTCTTTACGTGCCCGATCATCAGTCGGTAGTAATGGCCGGTCGCCTTGACCTTCTCAGCTTTGATCGCGTCAACATCTTTCCCTTGCCGTTCGAAATTCTGAATCTGGGATTGGTTAAAGAGATAGGGCCCGGCGCTGGAAGATCGGAAATCAGTATTAAGACTCTTTCCTCCCCAGGCTGTCTTAATGATCAAGATCCTTGCACTGAGCGACTGTCGCATGAAGATTCCAAACGAAAATTCGGGCCCAATCTTATTCTCGTCAGCCCCGAACCCAGCCGTCAAACGACCATGCTTCTCTCCGCCGTTTGAGAGTAAGGAAATCCAAACGTCATCACAGACCGTGGGTGTTCCGGCCTCAGTTTGCATCGCACGAAGGAGCGGCGCTGTTACTGGATCCATGCCAATATTCTCAAAGGTACGGACATGTGCATGCCCCTGCATATTAGACTGTCCAATCAGAAGAAACACCTTGAGAGGCTCTCGATGAGCAGAATCAGCGACAGCTAGAGAATTCACCTGAAGCACAAGCGTGAATACAAGGCACCGTGCAGGCAGTTTCAAGAGGAGCGAAATAAAAAAAAAATGAATCATAATAAAGTAGGTCGAGAGTAAGAATCTCTCACGATGGTAACCCTGGTAACCCAACAGCTCTAGGCCAACATCGCGTCAACGATTCCGCTCTCTCTCTTCCCGCTTGACTAGCTGAAACGACTGGAATGAACCACAGCTACGAGCTTCCCCTACGTCAGGTGCTGCCGAAAGAAGGCAAGGCTGCGATCCCAAGCCAACGCTGCTTGGGTCTCGTCGTAACGCCCGGTGGAATCGTTGTGAAAGCCATGATTCGCCTTGGCATACATATGCATCTTGTAATCGACCTTGGCAGCTTTTAAATCGTCTTCATACTCGGCCCAAGTTCCATTCACGCGACTATCCAGCTCGGCCAATTGAATCAGCAAGGGTGATTTGATATTCTTTCGCAAGGGCTTTGCCGCAGGAGTCCCATAAAACGGCACCCCAGCATTCAAGGCATCAGGAATCGTCGCAGCCAACATATTGACCACATAGCCCCCAAAGCAAAATCCCACGGCTCCTAATCTACCACTACTCAATTCGTGTCCTTTCAAGAATCTCGCTGCGGCAATGAAGTCCTGCTCGATCTTCGCCCGATCCAACTCCCGTTGTAAGCGTCGCCCTTCATCATCATTTCCTGGATAACCTCCTGAAGGATGGAGCGCATCCGGAGCGAACGCAGTGAAACCAGCCTTAGCAACACGCCGGGCCACGTCTTTAATATAGGGGTTCAGGCCTCGATTCTCATGAATCACGAGAACCACCGGCGCTTTTCCAGTGAGGGACGATGGAGATACCAAGTAGCCTCGACCTTCCCCATGTCCTTGGGGAGAACTAAAGACAGCGTATCGTGCCGTAATATCCGGGTCATTGAAAGAAACCTGCTCCGCTGCCGCGTAGTTTGGTGTTAAAGCGGCCACTAACGCGCTCATACTCAAACCCGTCGCCGTGAGAGTCGCAAGACGGCTCATGAATGTCCGCCGATCGATCACGCCATGGGCGTACTCATCATACCAATCAAAGGCTTCTTGGGGAATATCCAGTTGAGTCGTTACGTCTTGAGTCCTTGGGGTATTCATCGTTTCACATTTTCTATAGACGTTAGATCGAGTAACCTGAGCATTGAATCGAATGGGCATCCCGTCAACCCCCTTTTCTCCCGTCGACCTCATCATCTGAACAATAGTCCAACCCTCCAACCGACTACTCGTCGCTAGCACACAGACGGCGCCATGATGACTAGAGAACTTCGGGATCCTGGCGTCTCGCGCTTTACTGGAGCAAACATCCTAAGACACGCTTCGGGCGACTCTCCGTAGTACTCCCATGCTAGAATCCCTCGCTTGAATGATGAAGCACCGAGCTTCGCCACCACGCTAATCAGGCATTCACGCAGGAGTTGCCGCGTAATATACCCGCCGAATTTTTGCCATGAGCGGGGGGCTGAGTCCAGACTGAGCCGGATTGCGCCGAGCCAAGACGAAAGGCCCCCTAAATTTGAAATAAAATTCTTGTCGGACATTGTCGCCTAGTGGGTGTTATGTTGATGAAGATGACGATTAGTGATGCGGAATTGCTGAAAAAGTACGTCGATGCCAATTCAAACGAGGCATTTGAATCCTTGATTTCACGCTATAGCGGGTTGGTTTACTCCGCCGCACTACGTCAGATTCCGCAACTGGAAATGGCGGAGGATATTGCTCAGTCTGTGTTCATCGATCTTGCCAGAAAAGCAAATCGATTGCCGGAGAACGTCATCCTCTCTGGCTGGCTCTATCGCGCGACGTGCTACGCAGCTTCGAAAGCTATCCGAAGCGAACAGCGGCGCGCCCTTCGAGAACGAGAGGCCTTTGCGATGGATTCGATCGATACCAATGGAGACTCGGTTTGGAAACAAATCGAACCCTATCTCGACGCCGCTATGAATCATTTGAGCGATCGAGACCGAACAAGTCTAATTCTCCGGTATTTCGAAAATCACAGCCTACGAGAAGTCGGCGCATCCCTTGGAATCAGTGAAGACGCAGCCCAGAAAAGAGTCTCTCGTGCTCTCGAGAAGCTTAGAAACTCGTTCACTCAAAAGAGAATTCGCGTTACCTCGACCGTTTTAGCCTTCCAGCTTTCGAGCTTTGCTGTCGAAGCCGCTCCAACACTGTTGACAACCAGCATTTCAACGGCCGTCTCATCTGCAGCCATTGGCTCAGGAGGAACTGCGGCCATAACGAGCCTACTCAACCATCTCATCATGATAAGCAAAACCAAGATCGCTATTGCCGCCGGAGTCGCCGTGGCAATCACACAATTCGCAATCCACCAAAAAACGACGAGCACACTAGAGCGCGACGCCGAAACGCTACGCTCCATCAACAAAGATCTCAGAGCGTCGCAAGCGACCCCAGATTTACCTGCTTCGATTCTGGCTGAATTGAACCAACTCCGTGACAAGGCAAGCGAGATCCCCAAACTGCGTGGCGAAATCGTTGCTTTACGCCAACAGAATCAAGCGTTGAAACAGGCAACACCTGGCTCTCCAGAACTCGATGAGTCGAGCAAAAACGATCCGAGTGCTCGTATGCACTTTGCCGACGAGATGATTAAGGCAGGCAATTACGCGGAGGCGCTCACACATCTCATCTGGTGCTATGACGAGGGATTAAAACACCAGCCAAGTTTCGTGGGCGTTCGCTCAAGTTTTCTTCTCGGGAGATTCGCCAAACTAGGGCAATCCTATCCACCAGCCCAGGAAGCCCTCGTTGCCAGACGCGATGCGGCTGTAGAAGCCTGGAAAGCGAACACAAACGATAGAACATTGGCTAACGATATCACCCGGATAAACAGCGCGCTCGGAGAAGGAGAAATGACAGTGGCCCTTTTCGATCAGCTCCCAAAGGGTGAGCCAAGTCGAGCACTGCTCGTCGAATCCGCCTTTGACGAGCTTCTAAAAGCAAAGAAATATGATGATATCTTCGCAGCAATGACACCCGAGTCCTACTTTCAAAAACGCCTACGGAGTCAATCAATGATTCGAGACCGGATGCCAGACAACGAACGTCTACAGACATCAATGCTCGACCGACTCGTATTCGACGGAGGCATGGTCGTCGAGACGCTCGCCGGAGTCAATCAAGCCCAACGTGCAATCGACGTCATCGATCAAGTGATAGAACAGGATGCCTCCCGAGAAACGATCGAGGACTTACTCAGACACGCCACCCGAGCCAACAATGCTGATGTCATTCATTACCTCGAGAACCAGTGACCCGTTTTCAGCGCTTGCGCGAGAAAATCAGAAAACGTATTCAACGATACGATAAAGCACCTGGCATGGCCTCGCGCTGATGCGCTCAAAGACCGGTCACGCTTTCCAAATAGAGAAATGCTAAGAGATCTTACCCAAAAGGCGTTTTTTACTATTTCGGAAGCGACGGGAACTCGTCGCATATTCCCGCCTGAATCTTCGAGGCAATTTTTTGAAACCCTTCCCGGGTCGGGTGAATCTCGTCTCCCCAATCGTCTACAGCCAAAGTTCCCTGCGTGCGGACGTGATAAAACTTCGGAGTCGATTGCTCGATTCGTTGGAGCATTTGGGACAGACGATCCAAAAGATACCAAATGATCCGCTTCTGATCGGACGCCTTCGTGATTCCCTTGGAATCCAGGTAAGGTTTCATCCATGGCCCCAACCTGACTGGGCCGACTCGAATTGGTCGATCCCCTGGGATCGCCTTGTCATAGTCATGGGTATAGATCCATGCACCAGGATGATAATCATCCCTCAGAGCAATCAATTCGTGGTAAGCGCCCTCGATTTGGTTTAGTCGCTGTTGGAATCGCTGTTCATTGATACAATCTCGCCACATCATCCCGCTTTCACGCTGCCGAATAAGCGGTAACAAGGGGCGACCAACGATATCATTCCCCCCCATGCTGAGCATGATAAGATCACAACGCATCTTCGAACGGGTTAAGGTTTTGAAGAGCTTCTCCCATTGCTTCCCCGCCATCATCAGCCTGGCTTCATCGCCATTGCTCTCGTGCCGCAGCCAGGCTGCATGCCTACCGAACCGTTTTATCAGCACATCAACCACGTTGGGGCGTGAAGGCAAAGGAAACGCGAACCATGAATCACCCTCGGTCACAATTCCAACGCACGCTGAATTAGCATCGAGCTTGTCAAGATACGTCTTGTATTTAGATTTTTTACTCCCTTTCGGCATAGCAATTACTTCGATGTTGTTAGTTCAATCCTCCCTCTTCTGCATCACCAAGAGCAACCCTACCACATCTTCAAACGAGAATACAAACGGTGACTGTGAGAAGACTAACCATCGGTTCTTCTCCACATACCGGACTACTCATCCCAAACACCATAATACGCCTCAATGTTGTCAAAGTGATCGAGTAAACCACTATAGAATGCATGATCTGAAATCGTCGCGCTATCACCGATCACAATCAGGCAGCGGCGAGCCCTCGTTAAGGCGACGTTCATTCTCCGCGTATCCCTTAAGAATCCGATCTCATTGTCAGAATTGGAGCGCACGAGCGAGATAATCACAGCTTCTTTTTCCCGCCCCTGAAAGCCATCAATACTTCCAATCTCGACTCCAGCAATATCCATGCTCTCCTGCAAAAGGCGGACCTGTGCCGTGTAAGGCGTGATGATTGCGATATCGTCAGCCTGCACGCCAAGCGCGAGGAGATCCTTGGCCTTCTTAATCGCAAGTGCCGCTTCTTCCGGGTTAGCGAGACTACTCCCAGCCTTCTCCCGTTCCTCGTCAAAAGATGAACCCGAGGTATCGATGAAGCGAACCGCGTTCGTCGTCAATTCATCATCAACCACCCCGTCCAGCTCACAAAGGCGGTGAGCGGCGACAGTACGATCCGCTTTTAATTTTCCCTGGTAGAACTGTGCAGAGGGATATCGCATGATCTGCTCATGCATTCGATATTGGACCGATAAGGTCTGGCAGACACTCGCGCCGAACGATTCAACCAAGCGTTCCTGCAGGCTCACTGCGAAACCTTCCTCAGCAGCCTCTTGGGAGATCACAGTCGGCGGCAATTGACAGTGGTCTCCAGCCAAGACAAGCCGCTTGGCGCGGAGCAAGGGAATCCAACACGACGGCTCGCTGCACTGACAAGCCTCGTCAATGACGGCTAGATCAAAACACCGTGCCCCCAGGAGGTCCGTATTGATCCCCGTATTGGTCACACAAACCACATCAGCATCATCAACAATTTCCTGGGCAATTCCCGCCTCCATTTCTCGAGCATCGGAAAGGAGATCGCGCGCTTCTTCCCGCAAGGACTGACGCGCTTGGCGATCAAGGCCTCGTGATGACCGATCCGATTTACGAAACAACTCCGCAGCCTCGAGTCTAAGCTTCTTGACTCGGCGAACATCCCGATGCTTTGGGACCAGTGCCGTTAAACAGTGCTCCCGTAGATGAGGGAGCACCCGAGCCAAGTGACCAATTCGTATCGCCTTCGTTCCTCGATCAAGCAGACGTTCAAACAGATTATCCACGCCCAAGTTACTAGGGGCACAAACGATTACCTTTTGCCCCCGACTCACCACCTGTCGAATAAACTCCACGAGGGTCCTGGTCTTGCCGGTCCCCGGAGGCCCATGAATCACAGCAACATCCTGGGCAGAATAAGCGAAAGCAACCGCCGCTCGTTGCGATTCGTCCAGGTTACTGTCCATATACTCAAGTGTTTCGGGTTCACGGAATGTGGGGGCCCGTTGCCCGAGACACACATCTCGGAGCTCACTCAAGCGATTCCCTTGAGCATGCTGAGCCCTGGAGAGCGCGAATCGAGACCTCAACATCGAAGTTTCATCATCCGCAGCATCAATACGGAAAACGGGACTATCCGCCTCCGAGACCACGGACTTGCCTAACGCAACCTCAATCTCTCGTGTCTCGATCCGGGTCACCACTCCCCGTTGGGAAGGCCCCACCGTATGCCCGTGTTCTGCAATTCGAATAGGCGATCCCACCGTCAACCGAGTAACCGGCAAGGCCTGCATAGCACTGCGCCGGCCAAGAACCACCAAAGCATAGCCCCCTAATCCAATCTCTTCTGACCGCAACACCAGATTCATCAACGCGGTGCTCGAGTCATGCTCCCCCGCTGCCTCTCTCCATTCTGCCGCCTGTTGAGCCTCCGCTGCCTGTTCCATATCTAACCAACGAGTCAGCTTCGCAAAATGCCCGGAGCTGTCACTTTCTACCTGAGGCGATTCAAACCAGACCTGCACCGTGCGTCCCATAAAAGCCTCCCCATCAAGGCGTCGCACCAACCTTGGGCCCGCTGAGTCCGGCACTTCAACCCTGGCATGGCGCCCATGGATATCAATCGAACCCACCTGTTGTTTCCGGATTTCCTCAGTATCGAGCAGCCACCGCAACAAAGCACCTTTGGTAATGCGGGCCGGGAGGGAATCTATGTTGAGTGGCATAATGGCAATTGTGTGAAACTGGGTTGATGGTGCGTCCGCTGCGAATCGTAGTGCAGCATCCAACCCCTTCTCAAGCGCTTTGCAAACTTCGTCGTCGGACTTGGTTCTTCACCCACCAGAAGCTCCCACGTTTATCCGTCAACGCGTCGGGAGGGCATTCCGCCTCTGGAAAGAGGTCCCACC
>OJGU01000551.1_pt1 | contig 20658 bp, 15 predicted proteins | sample 1594741 | NCBI WGS metagenome assembly OJGU01 (sample SAMN05416841, study PRJEB24817) | seawater metagenome | isolation source: Sea water | place: Canada:Atlantic | collected 2013-07
CACTAGATCGCTCGTCGGCAGCGTCAGATGTGTATAAGAGACAGGAATATCGTAGCGCTCGATTCCTGAGGTCTCAGCAGGACTCTCGGAAACCACATGTTGGACAACGAGCCCGGTTCCTTGATCTAGACCAAGTTGAGCAGCAGTGACCGGCGAGACCCGATCAATGTTCACCCCCAGCCATGATCGACTTGATTCGTTGCTAGGCAATTCCTCCTTCCGCACTATCCGTCGACCGACCTTAACGCGAGGCTTGTAGACCCGAATCTCAGGATCATCAGCACCTTTGCGCTCCACACGGATCACTTTCCGCTCCTCAACCTCCTGCGCCGCTGAAGTGGTGGTCGCAAAGGCAACCAACGCACTGACAAGCAAATATCCGATATCTCTCGTAGATTTCATTCTATTTATTCTTTCTCTCTTTTTTAGTAGGTAACCAAGGGAAGCAATAAGACTTCTTCCCTCGGGACAATCATTTCCAAACGCGAACCATCTTCCGTATTGCTCCACTGGTACGAATCTGCCAATTGGTAGCGAACCCGGCGAAACGGCACTTCCCCTAGCACGCCCACGACACCATCGTCACTGACAGCAACAAATCGGTTTTCCAAGGCGTTGGGCTCGAAGGCGAGATCCGAGAACAAGGGGCGCCTCACTATCGGATCCAGCGTCGGATCCGGTGGCGCCATAGCTCGCTCGCTTTTTTCCTGCGGAGCGTCGGAAAAATTGAGCAACAGCATGCCGACGACAAAGCCCGCCAGGCAAAAGAGTGCTGCTAGCGCCCAAGCGGACCGAAGCATCCATCGCCCCCTCGATCCCTCTTCGGCACAAGCTTTCAGGCGAACGCCTGGCGTGGAGGCGTTCGGGTCCGGCACTTTAATTTCATTTAGCCAGGCAGCCATCACGTCTGCCTCAACCGAAACCGGACTTAGCGCCCGTAACTCGTTCTCGAATTCCAAATCACTCAATGAGTCGTCTTTCATGATATTACTGCTCCAAGACGTTTTTTCAGTGCACTCAAGCCATAGCGATATCGAGAAGACACGGTGTTGGCGGAGATTTCTAAGGCTTCTCCGATCTCCCCCGCCGTTAACCCACCCCACACTTTGAGAACAATCACCTCACGCTGAGCGGCATCAAGCTCTTGGAGGGCGGCTTGGACGAGTCTTCCTCGTTCTTGCGCTTCAAAGTCAACCTCGAAGAAAGGCCCTGACACTAGCTCTGCAGACTGTTGAAAATCCCGTTCTCGCTCTTGTCGTCGAGAAATCATTCGCCCCTGATCAATCGCCCCCCAACGAATGGCCCGAATGAACTGAGGCATCTCGGGACAATCACATTCGGGGTTTGCGCTCCAAAGCCGTAAGATAGCCGTTTGCACGAGATCCTCCGCGTCCTCCAAGGAACGGGTCCGTTGCCGTGCAAAGAGAAGCAATTGCGGGCCGTGGGACTGAATCCAGTCTTTCCACTGCTGACAGCGCCGATTCGCGTTCCAATCTTGATCATCCATCCGTGTCATTCTCTAAAGCGTCACGGACTCACCGATTCGTCTAAAAAACATTCCAAGCAGCAGTGCTGCCGCCTATTCAGAGGAAGAAAAAGACCACGACGCTCAATTAATCTTCAATTTTGGACGATTTTGATGGGAATAAGCGGAATTCGATAAAATAAATTTCCTTTCCCTCCAGATCCTGGTTCAATCCCGCGTCTCATGAAGGTCCTCGTGATAGGCTCTGGTGGCCGAGAACACGCATTGGTTTGGAAAATCGCCCAGTCCCCACTGGTTGGGTCGATGTGGTGTGCCCCAGGCAACGCCGGCACCGCTCTCGAAACCGTTACCAACACTGGCAAGCAAGTCGAAAATGTCGCCATCGGCGCGGAAGATTTAGACGGGCTCCTCGCCTTTGCGCTTGAAGCGCGTCCCGATCTCACGGTAGTCGGCCCCGATAATCCTCTTGCTCTGGGGATTGTTGACCGATTCGAGTCGGCAGGTCTCCGTATTTGGGGCGTCAATCAGCAAGCCGCCCAATTCGAATCTTCCAAGATTTTTTCCCAAGATTTTATGAATCGACACGGGATTCCCACTGCGGAAGCCGGAAGTTTTGACAACACCGACGAAGCAAAGGCATTTGCCCGAAGCCTCGACGGGAAATGCGTGGTTAAAGCAGACGGACTAGCCCTCGGCAAAGGCGTTCTCATCTGTCATTCGATTGAGGAAGCGGACAAAGCCATCTGCGACATCCTTGAAGAGAAGGCATTCGGGGCCGCAGGAAACAAGATTCTCATACAAGAACTGCTTATTGGACGCGAGGTATCGCTCCACGCCTTTTGTGACGGAACGTCCTACCAACTCTTTCCTACCTCACAAGACCACAAACGAGCTCTCGATGGTGATCAAGGCCTAAACACCGGTGGTATGGGGGCCTATTCCCCAACGCCATTCTTAACGAGCGAGGAACTCGATGCTGCCAAGGCCCAAATCCTCGATCCTTGGCTCTCTGGATGCCGGGCAGAAGGTATCAATTATCGAGGCATCCTCTACCCTGGCCTCATGCTGACCGAAAAAGGTCCCAAGGTCCTGGAATTCAACTCGCGATTTGGAGATCCAGAAACGCAGGTCTACCTGCGCAAGCTAAACACCGACATAGTCGAAATCTTCGAAGCCTCCATTGATGGCCGCCTATCCTCGATGAATGTCGAGTGGTCAGATCAATCGAGCGTCTGTATCGTCATCGCTTCTGGAGGTTATCCCGAAGCCTACGCCAAAGGAAAACCGATCACTGGCATTGCAGAAGCCGATCAACTTCCCAATATCAAGGTCTTTCACGCTGGCACGAAGACCGAGAACAATCAGCCCCTCACTTCCGGTGGACGGGTCTTAGGAGTTACGGCCGTCGGGAAGGAGCTCCAGACAACCTTGGACAGCGCCTACGAAGCAACCAAAAAAATCAGCTTTGACGGGGCCTATTTTCGATCGGATATTGGCGCTAAGGCGATTTAGTAAGAGCTATGAAGGACTACCAACCAATGACATGGATTCGATTCTCCTCCTGGAGTCTCATGGGGAGTCTGTTAGCGACCCTGCCCTCACTAGCTCTAAGCGACGAAGCCACACTCTCTCTCCCTGCGCTTCCTGAGATCATTGAAGTCATTCAGACACATCTCCCCGCGATTCCCCAAGAAGATATTGATCGCGCTGCGATCCAAGGGATTTTAACTGAGTTTCAATCCCAGCTTGAGATTATCCCCACTCGATCGAACGAGGCGACAGAACCCGATAGCCAGAGCACGGCGCTCACTCGCTACTATGACTCCTCCATCGCCTATCTCGCATCACCAATCATTGATGGGGCCGCCCTTGCAGCCATCCAACAAGGGTATAACAGACTCGAAAGCGAAAACATTCTTCAAGGATTGATCCTCGACCTTCGCCACGTGTCGGGAAGTGAGTATTCCGAACTGACTAAGATCACGGGACTCTTCACAAACAAATCACTACCACTCCTCAATTGGGGGGAAGGCATCAAGAATTCCGAACCTCAGCCGACCCTGATTAAGACTCCTTTGGTGGCCCTCATCGATGAAACCACCCAAGGAGCAGGAGAAGCACTCGCAGCACTGATTAGAACAGCAAAACTGGGCATTTTGGTCGGCCGTCAAACTGCCGGCGAAGCGCACAGTTACGACGAAGTACCGTTAAAGACCGGACAAACCTTAAAACTGGCGACGGGCAGCATCCTACTAGCCGATGGCGAAAAGCTGGGATCAGCCGGCGTAAGCCCCGACATTTTCGTCCACAAATCGAGCGCTATCCCAGAAAACGTGAGCGACTCATCCAATTTAGAGGCTCAAACGCCTGAAGAACCCCTTTCAATCCCAAGCAACGATCCTATACTGACGAGAGGCTTCGAGCTCATCAAAGGAATCAACATCGTAAAAGGAAGAAATCGATCTTAATGATGTTTGACGATTGGACCAACAATTCGCTTAGCAAATCAAGCTAGACCATGCCCACTGTTCTCTTCATTTGCACCGGAAATATCTGCCGCAGCCCGATGGCTGAAGGACTACTTCGTCACGCCTTGAATCACCGAGAGGATGTTACCATCCTTTCCGCAGGTGTTGGAGCCATCGATGGCCAGGCCCCAAGCAGCAATGCTGTTTACGCACTCAAGAAGGTGGGCATTGACATCTCGCAGCAGCGCAGTCAGATGATGACGGACGAATTAGTCGATAAAGCCGACTATATATTCGGAATGACCAGCGGGCACGTCGAAGCCGTCACCCGCATTTTTCCCAACACAGCGAACAAGACCTTTCTGGTCCGTGGCTTCAACGAAGAACTCTCACCTTATGATCGCGAGATTTCAGATCCGATTGGATGCCCTCTTGAAGTCTACGAACAATGCCGCGACGAAATCATCGAAGGCATTAATCAAATTATTAAGCACCTAAACCTAGTTAACCAATCCCAGTCAGCAGAGAAGCAAGCGACAGTGAAAATAGCCCTTGGATCCGATCACGCCGGTTTTACCCTCAAAGAGTCCGTCAAACAGTATCTTGCCGACAAAGGCATTACGGCCGTGGACTGCGGCACAGGTTCACAGGAATCAACCGACTACCCGGACTTTGCCCAACTCGTCACAGGGAAAATTCAGTCAACAGAATGTGATTTCGGCATTCTCGTCTGCTCGACCGGAATTGGCATGAGTATCGCAGGAAATAAAGCCACGGGTATTCGGGCCGCCCTCGTCAGCGACACAAAAACCGCACAACTGTCGCGTGAACACAACAATGCCAACGTTCTCTGCCTCGCATCCTCTAGCACCGATACCGACACAGCAAATAAGATCGTCGACACTTTCCTTGAGTCAGCCTTTGCCGGAGGGAGACACGAACGCCGGCTCGGCAAGATCGCCAGCGTGGAATCCGGTTTTGCACCAAGCCTGTCTGAGGTAGACCCCGACATCTACGAGATCATCGGAAAGGAACGAGTCCGGCAGCAAGACCACCTGGAGCTGATCGCAAGTGAGAATTTCACCAGCCCAGCCGTCATGGCCGCCCAAGGGTCTGTGCTGACTAACAAATACGCTGAAGGCTATCCCGCAAAACGGTGGTATGGCGGATGCGAGTTTGTCGACGAGGCCGAACGCCTCGCTATCCAACGAGCGAAAGATCTCTTCGGAGCGGAACATGCCAATGTCCAACCGCATTCTGGAAGCGGCGCCAACATGGCCGTTTATTTTTCTACACTTCAACCTGGCGACAAGATTCTTACCATGGATCTTAGCCACGGCGGGCACCTAACCCACGGCAACAAAGCCAATTTCTCTGGGCGTTTCTTCGACGTCGTCCACTACGGCGTTGACAAGGAAACGGAACGGATCGACTACAACAATCTCGAGGCCCTAGCGAAAGAGCATCGCCCTAAAATGATCACGGTTGGCGCCAGCGCCTATCCGAGAGTGATCGACTTTGAGCGCATGGCACAGATCGCCAAGGAAATCGACGCCCTTCTGCTCGCGGATATCGCCCACATTGCAGGCCTCGTCGCAACCGGCAATCACCCCAGCCCTGTAGGCCATGCAGATTTTGTCACCACGACCACCCATAAGACCCTCCGAGGCCCTCGTGGCGGTCTCGTCCTTTGTGGCGAAGAACATGCCAAGAAGATCGATTCACAAACGTTTCCAGGAATCCAAGGCGGCCCACTGATGCATGTGATCGCAGCAAAAGCCGTTTGCTTCAAGGAAGCACTATCGCCCGAATTTACCACCTATCAAAAACAGGTCGTCCTCAACGCTGACGCCCTGGCCAAACGTCTCGTACACCACGGTTACCGACTTGTGAGCGGTGGCACCGAGAACCATCTCATGTTGGTCGATGTCGGGATGCGAGATATCACTGGAAAAGCCTGCCAACTCGCCCTCGACGAAGCAGGCATCACCGTGAATAAGAATACGATCCCATTCGAAACCCGATCTCCATTCCAAGCGAGCGGCATTCGCATTGGATCCCCCGCAGTAACCACTCGAGGCATGAAAGAGCCCGAAATGGAGCTGATTGCAGACCTCATCGCTGAAATCCTTCAAGATGTCAAAAACCTTGACGTGGCCAAGAAAGTGCGCGAGCGTGTCAAGGAGTTGACCGCAAGGTATCCCTTGCCGTATTGATCATACCTGAAGCAAGCGTCTCGAAACGACGTTTCCAAGCCACAAAAAATCATCTGCGATAGCTTTTGGGCATCGCTTCAGCGATTTACAGATTTTCCGGAATCAATGGACGTTGTTGTGTCCCTTGATTACCACTCATCCTGACAGAGTATATGCCAGCAAAAGTAGCAAAGAAGGCTGCCAAAGCGAAATCCGCTTCCAAGCCTAAAAAGAAGGTATCAGCCAAAGCGGCTGCTGCCGCGGAAAAGCCGTCGATTGACGACACCCAGGAAGTTACGCCGACGGACGTTAAATCTGTATCGGAAGAAAAACCCACGCCGGCTCTCAAAAAAGGGAAAAATGCTGACCAGGCAACACTTCCCCTAGAAGAAGACAAGGCCCCTCCGACCCCATCGCCAAAAGCCGAATCGAAACCGGATCCTTCTGAATCCACGAGCAAGAACAGGGACGAGACTCCTACGGAAGACTCAAGCACTACTACGGACTCCCCTGAGTCTAGTCACAAAGAAGGGGCCGAACGATCCGGTAAGAACGATCGGAAAAACCGTCAAAACGATCGAAACAACGGCAACGGCGGCCGCAATAAAAAAGGCAATCACCAAGGAAACGGTGACAAAGGCAATCACCAAGGGAATGGTGGCGGCCGCAACAACAACAAGGGTAAGAACAAACAAAAACGCGGAGGCAACTCGATCAACATCAGCCGCTTGCAAGCGCTGTCAATGACCGAGCTCAATGACATGGCCAAAGATCTCGAAATCGAGAACTTTGGCACCATGAAGAAGCACGAACTGATCTTCGAAATTCTTCAGAAAAATGCCGAACGCAGCGGAGGGCTCTTCGCCGAGGGCGTTCTGGAGATCTTGCCCGAAGGCTTCGGCTTTCTCCGCTCACGTAGCTACAACTACCTCTCTTGCCCAGAAGATATTTACGTTTCTCCCTCGCAAATCAGACGATTCGACCTCCAGACCGGTGATCTTGTCGCTGGGCAAATGCGTCCCCCAAAAGAAAAAGAACGATTCTTCGCCTTACTTCGAGTTGAGGCCGTCGACAAGGAAGATCCGGAACTGGCTAAGGATAAGACGCATTTCGACAACCTGACCCCGCTCTTTCCAGATGAACGGCTGATGCTTGAAAATGATCCCGAAGAATACTCAACCCGAGTATTGGATCTAGTTTCTCCAATCGGTAAAGGTAGTCGCGGCCTGATCGTTGCTCCCCCAAGGACCGGGAAAACCGTTCTCATGCAAAACATTGCCAATGCGGTTATTAAGAATAACCCTGAGGTATATCTTTTTATTCTCCTCATTGACGAACGTCCCGAGGAAGTGACAGACATGGAACGAACGTGTAAGTCCGCAGAAGTGATCAGCTCTACCTTTGATGAACCGCCAGAACGACATGTCCAGGTTGCCGAAATGGTCATCGAGAAAGCGAAACGAATGATTGAGCATAAGAAGGATGTCGTCATTTTGCTCGATTCAATCACACGTCTCGCTCGTGCTTATAACACCGTCCAACCCCATTCTGGAAAGATCCTTTCTGGAGGTGTTGATGCCAATGCTCTTCACAAACCAAAGCGCTTCTTTGGTGCAGCAAGAAATATTGAAGAAGGAGGCTCACTCACAATTATCGCGACCGCATTAGTGGATACCGGATCGCGAATGGATGAAGTGATTTTTGAGGAATTCAAAGGCACGGGTAACATGGAAGTCCATCTTGACCGACACCTTGTCGATCGGCGCATATTCCCTTCGATCAACGCAGAACTGAGCGGGACGCGAAAAGAAGAACTGCTCTATCACCCTGACGAGTATTCCAAAGTGGTTCTCCTTCGTCGCGCACTCACTGGAGTCCCTCCGGTAGAAGCGATGGAACTGCTGTTGAGCAAACTCAAAAAAACCACGACCAACATCGAATTCCTTCTCTCCGTCGGCCCTGCCTAGGACCCGATTGCTTAGAGCGATTCGAAGGAGAAATGTTTCAGCCGCTTTTTTTGAACATTTCAAAGCTTCTCTCCGTCCATAGATGATCAGCACCTTGATGAAGACACGATTAACGCAACTAGGCTTTTCGATGCCTTCGTCCGGCCGTTTCGTCACCAGCGCACCGGTTCAACTCAGTCTTGCAGCGATCATCGCAATGGGCTTGTTTACCGGGTGTTCGAAAGAGGCGATCACCGTCACGGTAATTCCCAAGGAACGTTTGAATCTGGCTTACGAAGCCCCGGATCATTGGACCCCTAGACAGGGTTCGGCCATGAGGGCTGTTTCATTCAGTATTCCAGACGAGCACGGCCACAACGGTGAAGTGTCGGTCCTCCCAATGCCACGACTTAATATCGATGACATTGAAATCGTAAATCTATGGCGCCAACAGGTCGGTTTAGAACCGACCAGTGCGGATCAGGTCAGCGAGCTCGCGAGCCGCGTAAAGATAGGCAGCCTTGAAGGCAATCTCTTTGACCTCGAAAGCCCAGCCCAGGGAGATGACCCTGACCACAACGCTCGCATCGTAACGGCCTATCTCCATGACGAGAACATCACCTGGTTCTTCAAGCTTACAGGTCCAAGCCATTTCGTAGAAACTGAGAAACCCGCATTCACACAATTCCTCGCTTCAGTCAACCTGGCTAAACTGCAACAAGACTTTCAACGACGTGCTGCAGCACAACGAGGCCCGGCTCCAAACCGAGGCCCAGCTCCATCGCGAGCGCTTCCTGAGTGGGAAGTTCCCTCCGGCTGGCAATCTGGCACGCCAAGTTCTTCCATGCTCCTTGCAAGCTTTTCCGTCGAGACGCAAGTGGATGGCCCAGCGGAAGTGACGGTCTCGCAGCTCGGCAATGGAGGCGGTGGACTACTCCTCAACGTCAATCGCTGGAGAGGTCAAATTGGACTAGCGGCCATCGAGGCCGAGGACTTATCCAATTCAATCGAGACGCTAGACGCCAATGGACTCGAATGCACACTCGTCGATCTCAAGGGCACTGAAGCACGAATCGTCGCCGGGATTGTCAACGTCGGCCCTCAGACATGGTTCTACAAAATGATGGGAGCGAGTGGCACGATCGACGCTCAGATGAGTGCCTTCATTAGCTTCGTACAATCGGTGAAATACCCCGAAAATGGTTAAACACATCGTCCAATTCTTAACGTCACTGAAATTGACCGTCGCCTGCCTCGCGGTCTCCATGGTCCTCGTCTTCATCGGAACCTTGGCACAAGTGGACGAGGGCCTTTACACCGCCCAGGAGAGATATTTCAAGAGCTTCATTATCTACTTGGAGCCAGCGGAGGCGGATTGGCGCTTTCCCGTATTCCCTGGCGGCTATTTGGTTGGGGTCGTTCTTCTTATCAATCTGCTCGCAGCTCACGGAAAACGATTCAAGATTACCAAGAAGAAACTTGGCATCTTCATGATCCATGCAGGATTGATTCTACTGCTCGTTGGTCAACTCTTTACCGATCTCCTTTCCCGAGAGAGCGCACTCGAATTTGAGGAAGGTCAATCAAAGAATTATTCGGAAGATTTTCGGAAGAACGAGCTGGTCCTCATCGATAAATCAGCTCCTGACTCAGACAAGATCATTTCTATTCCAGAATCTCGCCTCAGGAATGGTTCGCTAATCGAAGATTCAAATCTCCCTTTCAACATCAAGGTTCATGACTATTGGTCGAACTCTGACATATCGGGAACGGAGAAGCCAGATTCCGTCAAAACAGACGCAACTCAGGGCCCCGCTAAGGATTTCTTCGTGCTTCCAATGCCCCCTGTCACTGAGATGAATCGCCGGGATCTTCCTAGTGCCGTCATCGAGCTTTTTGACGGGGATCAGTCAATCGGAACCTGGCTTACTTCAGCCGTTCTTAAGCCCCAAACGGTGTCCCATGAAGGCACGGACTATGAGATTGTCCTCAGATTCCAACGCTACTATGAGCCCTTTTCCCTAACGCTCCTCAAGGCGAGCCACGATAAGTACAAAGGAACCGAACTTCCCAAGAATTTTTCAAGCCGCGTTCGCATCCAAAACCAGGAGACCGAGGAAGACCGCGAGGTGCTCATCTATATGAATCATCCACTGCGATACGGTGGTTTGACATTCTTTCAATTTCAGATGGCTGCCGATGAAGCCATGCAGCGCGCAGGGATGATTCCAACATCGACCCTTCAAGTCGTTCGCAACCCCACCTGGCTAACACCTTACTTGGCCTGCATTATGGTTGGGCTCGGCTTAGTGGTGCAATTCATGATGCATCTGCTTGGATTCCTAAAGAAGCAACGAAACCGACCCAAGGCCCAAAGCCCACGCTCTCCAAACAAGACCAAGGCAGGGAAACACTCACCATCTTCCGAAGAGCAATCGGGTAAATCTACCACCTCGGCAACTTCCTAACCCACAAGCATCTCCCATGAAGAAACGCCTGCCCTTTATTATTCTAGCGATCTTCACCCTCTGGGCTCTTTCGAGCCTTCGTGGGCCCAAAGCTCCTGAAGGCATCGACCACGTGGGTTTCGGAAAACTACCAGTCCTCTTGAATGGGCGCATCCAGCCGATGGATTCCGTCGCCATGAATGCGCTCCTACAGCTGCGGGGCACCAGAAAAGTTCCCCTTGAAGGGAACAATGGCACCGGTGAGTGGGGAGATTTTCTTGAGATCCGAGGCGAAGGCAATGGCTTACTCACAGAACGGAGTTGGTATCAGTTTTCAAAGCACCCTAAGAAACTCAGCTCAACTCAATGGCTCTTAGAGTTGATGACCCGCCCTGATCAGGCAAACGAACGTTACATCTTCGCCGTCAACCATCCGGATCTCATTGGAGAGTTGGGACTCGGGGAAGCAGGACTCGATCGGTCCGGTTTAAGGTACTTCACCTTCAGCGAGATCGAACCGCATCTTGCCACCATCGAGAAGCACGCGAGCAGCTTGAATCCGAAACCAGAACTTCGCACTCCTTTTGAGCGAGCCGTCGCCAAAATTCACTTTTCCTTGGGTCTGTTTCTCCGGCTCAAGAATAGCCTTCAGCCCCAGGACTCACCGGATTTCAGCGCAGAACTAGAAGAATACGTGGCAAACATTGGGCCTGGAATTGAGGCGGTTCGCAACCGCGAGAGTGGCAACGAATACGATGAAGAAGCCTTTGGTAGCCTCATGCGTCACCTCGAACGATACGACATGGTAAGTCGCGTCGCCTATCCCCTACTCGTTCCGCCAGATATCAAGACAATGGAACGAGATCAATGGTCCAACGTCGGCACCAATCTGCTGGACGCCGTTCATACGAAGCGATTCCCCGCGGCAATTCAAAACTACGCCGCCATGAGCACCGCCTACACAAAAGATGATGCACAGGCCTTCAGTACCGCTCTTAGCACATTTCGGAATTCTCTAGCCAAGGACTTTTCATCAGAACTCAGGAAAGCGAAGCTCGAATTCGCTTACAACCACTTTTCTCCATTTTACAAGAGTATCGTCCTCTACCTCGTAGCCTTTCTGTTTGCTTGCGCGTCCTGGTTTAATCTTTCCCAGTGGATGAACCGCAGTGCCCACTACCTCATTATCTTAGCCTTCATTATCCATACTGCGGGATTGATCACCCGAATGGTTTTAGAAGGACGCCCCCCCGTAACGAATCTCTATTCCTCAGCAGTCTTCGTCGGCTGGGGCGCAGTGATCCTCGGCATCGTGCTTGAGCGGTTCTACCGCGATGGCATTGGAAGTGTGATCGCCAGTGTTGTGGGGTTAATTACGCTAATCATCGCACACAATCTGTCGATGCAAGGAGACACCATGGAAATGATGCGGGCCGTCCTTGACACGAATTTCTGGCTAGCCACTCACGTAGTGGTTATCACCCTTGGTTATTCAGCAACCTTTGTGGCCGGGTTTCTCGCACTGGTTTACGTCACTCGCGGCTTGCTTACCAAGACACTCGACCAGGCCACGGCCAAGGGGCTGACACGGATGGTTTACGGAATCATCTGTTTCGCAACCCTCTTTAGTTTCGTCGGAACGATCCTCGGAGGTATTTGGGCTGACCAGTCTTGGGGACGATTTTGGGGATGGGACCCCAAAGAGAACGGCGCTCTGCTCATTGTCATCTGGAATGCTCTCGTTCTTCACTGTCGTTGGGGAGGTTTAGTTAAGGACAGAGGACTGATGAATCTCGCCATCTTCGGGAATATCGTGACAGCATTTTCCTGGTTTGGAGTCAATATGCTTGGGATCGGACTGCACTCATACGGATTCATGGATGCGGCGTTCCGATGGATCGTTCTCTTCACGGCCTCTCAAGTCGCCTTTATCGCCCTCGGAACACTGCCACTAAAGCTTTGGCAGAGTTTCAAGACGGATACCACCGGTGCAGCATCATAGTCCAACACACCGAGTCTTCCGAGTCTTGTAGAGGAACGGGTCAATAGCGCTTGAAATGGGCGCTCTATGCGAACCGAAGCGTCCAGGCTATTTCGCCCCCATACGATAGGGGGAAGATTCCCTCTTCGGCGGAACTAGATTGCAATCCTGCTTTTCAGAACCATCATGACAAGTTGCTGAGAGGGCCGCATATTGAACAAACCAAAGCATCTCCTCAAAACAATCCCTGTCATCTCTAAAAAAGTCTCACAGACTATGGCTTCTCAATCTAATCAGGAATTTGATTAAGGGTGTAGTATGCCTGTGGATGAAGCAACGGCTTACCTTCAGCGGAAACCAACGTACTAAGATCGAACTCGTGAACATATCCCCGCCTCAGCCCCACGAGTTTTAACTCGATGGATAGCCCTTCCGCATCCAGACGAACGGCCTCAATTTCAAGGCTCTTCTTATCAATCTCATTCCCTCCATAGGACGAGTGATAGGGATAGGTATAACTGACGATCGAATAGTTCTGAAGGTTCAGAGCGCTCGAAGCCTCGACTGGGGTCGTGAACGTAAGACGAAACCCGTCTGAAAGCGCTTCCATGCGCCGAATCTCAAAAGGCAACTTTCCGGTGGGGGAGATTTTCTGTAGGCCAAAGCTTCGAGATCCAAGAGAATTCCAACCACGATTCGTTTGCCCAACGAGCAATGCCCCCTTGGCCGTCCAGCCTAAACGAAGAACCGCCGACTGAAGTCCTTCCCGAAATCGAAAACAAACTCCTTGGTAACTTCCCTTTACTTTCTCTAGATAGACCCTCGAGACAAACGACTGGGTAAACTCCCCCACGAAAAGCTGTCCGGAGAATGGCCCGAATTTCCCCTTCGTCGTGTCACAAAGCACATCGGTTGCACTCATCCCCATCTTCCGATAGGGAAACCAGACTGCCGGCAATTCGTAGGCCTCGATCGATTGGGCAGCTTCCACAACCGTCAAGTTTTCCGGCAACGCCTCATCTACCGTAAAGGTTGCGCCAGGAAGATTCGAAAAAGCTAACGCGTCGGCATGCCCATGAAATACTCCAGGGCGAACATGGATCAAGCAGCAGGTCGGAAACCAATTCCCTTGCTGATCTGTCGCAAAGACGGCATCCTCAAGGTTAATCCCTAGCCCACTCGGTGACCGAAACCCACCTGATACTGGCTCTAGGCGCCCATCGAGACTGGCTCGCATGCTCCAACCACGCCATTGATTATCAGCCGGTTGAGTTCCTTTCCCGATGCTACAGTTCAAGGTCAACCATGCGTTGCCTCGACTGTCGAATACCGGCCCGTAGGCATACTCATGATAGTTTCCCGTCACCCCCCAGCCTCGAGCGATTGTTTTATAGCCGTCAGCACGGCCATCCCGATTGGTATCCCTCAAACGAGTGAGTTCGGTCCGTTGCACAGTATAGAGATCCCCATCGTAGTACGCCAAGCCCAACGGTTCGTGAAGCCCCGAGGCAAACATTCGGAAACGCGCATTCTTCGGATCTTCGACATTGTCAACCAGCCAGACTTCACCTTTCCGAATCGCAATGGCTATTTCTCCTGTAGGCAATCGAGCCATCCCACTCACCTCAAGCTTCAACCCTGCCGGCAACGTGAATGTCTCTAGCCGGTAGTAGTCACTCTCACGCTCAACGGCCAGGGACTCGAAGCATTGCAGTCCGGCAACGCCGAAGAGAACAAAACGAGTGAGTTTTCTCATTGGACTACCATACATAGACAATCGATATCTCCTGAGCTCGTTCTGACGGCGACAGCAAGACTTGAAGGCGTTTTCCATTATCGTCTGACTGCACGCGTGCTTGATGAGAAACCTCGATTCGAAGATTCTTTCCGAGCCCCCATTGGTCTACCCCTGTCGAACGAAGCGATTGACCACTCGCGATGTCAAACCATTGTGGTCCAAGGTTTCCACGTGCCTCCAATTTCCGAACCAATCCCACATCCCCGTCATCCAAAGGCTTAAAGGAATCGTCAATCCTTAACGCCCCAATCTGATAGTGAAAATGCGGCAAGCCGGTTTCAGACTCGAGCGAGTAGCCTTGGAATACCACGGGCCCATCCCACGGGGGATCAAGGGACTGGATCATCACCATTTCCCTTCCCTCGGGCTCGGTCAGCGGAGTGAACCGATTCTCCCAGGTGTTCTCCGCATCAAGAAAAGCCCCTCGCCAAGCAAGCACCAGGCGAAGACGACGGGCATCGAATGCTCCATGAGTGCCTGACTGAAACCCAACAGCGATCGCATGATTCCCGACGTCCTTCATGAATGTCCGAAAGACAAGCGGCTGAGCAGATGGCACAAGTATCAACGCTTCCCGATCAATCAAACCAACCGGCAACATAGACTGATCCAGTTCATTCAGGTAGGCCCAGAGACTGTCAATCTGGCGCAAAGCCGATCCACCGTGCCCAGAAAGACTTGGCTTGCCATCGGGCCAAAAGGCAGGCATTCGAGTCAAAGGCCGAAACCCCGCCGGATTCAACAAATAATCCCGAAACCATTCCGGACGCAGGCGTTCAGGGGCCAAGGCCAGATCGATCGCCTGAATCCCCAAAGCGGCCCGTCCACCAAGGCGGTGGCAACTAATACAAGCGAGCCCCTCACTTCCAATCAATGCCCGCCCCCACATGTTTCGGCCGACTTGGTTCTCCGCAACCTCCCGAAGCGTGGCTTGCTCATCATTGGGAATATCGAGCTTGGCGAACAAACCGGCCAAGCTCTCTGCCTGGCCAGGTTCATAAAGCGGCATTCGTGTCACCATGTAAGGCCGAGCAAGTCCCTGCCCAGTAATCACCGCTTCGATCGCTTCTCGAGTAAGTTTTCGTCCGACGCCACTCAAGTCTGGAGGCAATCGCCCTTCATCACCCAAATCCGCTTCAAGCGAAACAAAATGTGGATCACTGATCGACGTCGGTCCACCAACACCATTGCGTCGATGGCAGGCAAAACAAGCATGCTTGGTAAGCGTCTCGTTGAGAATCGTTTCCGGAGCGGGTTCCGTATCGCTTCCATGTGCGTTGAGAGCCATTCGGATAGATTCGCGTTGAACATCAGTCAGACGAAACCTCGGCACCCCAATCTCAGGATTGTCAGCGAGGCAGCCGCCGCCTCGGTTCTGGAGATCGGATAGAGCAAGTGGTCGATCAACGTCGTCCAGTGACGGCGAGTCGTCGCTCTTGAGATGACACCGGTCACATTGAAGGCTCTGGAACAAACGTTTGCCCTCTGCTACTAGCGCGACCGCCTGATTCCCCTCCAGGTCTTTCTGCTGATCGACCGCCAGAAAAGCGGCTATGTCAGCCCCTTCTTCGTTACTCAAGCGAAGTCTGGGGCGGTGCCCCGCATCCGAAAGATTTAGAAATTGGAACAAGCCCCTCCTCGTGTACTTTCGACTGACTTGATCACGAAACCGTCCTCCTGGCCTTTTCGTGATTTGCGAGTCTCGCGTTCGCGATCCTGCCACACCGTCCAGGTGACAGGCAACGCAACCAATGCTGAAGAATAGTTCTTGCCCTCTTATTGCATCCCCTACTAGAGGCATCACCTTTGGATCCGTGGCGAAGGACACTTCGTCCAAGAGAAACGCTTGGAGAGCTACCGCTGTCTGAAGCCGCGCCTCCGTCGAATACCCGACCAAGAGATCAGGCATTCGACTCGATTCATTCGCGGAATGAACGTCAGCTAAAAACGACCGTAGGAACTCGGACCGCAACCTGGGGACGCTCTCCCGAAGGTCCTTGAAGAAGCTCACATCGAGTTGTCCCGTATGAGCGTTGGATGGCTCATGGCAGCGCGCACACTGAAACTCTGACAGTAGGACTCGGCCTAAAGCCACCCTCGCCCCTGTCTCTATAGGCCCCCTCGACCCCAACGAATGGAGACTGATCTGCCCCCAAGCTGACGAACTCGCGATGCCCCAACAAAGAATCGCAACGCGAATTAAAGACCTCATAGAATCGCCCCTAGGCCTTCGCCTGAGCTCGTGCCTCCTCAAGAAGCCGCATCCACGGCCCCATATAAAGTCCATGATCGTGGTAAGTTCGACCGGAAATCAGATTCCCATCGATCACACACCCTTCATTAACAAAGGTACCACCACAGACTTCCAAGTCAAATTGACACTTGGGAACGGTCGCCATACGGCGGCCCTTCACACATCCAGCACGTGCTGGGATCTCGACACCGTGGCAAACGCTTGCAATCGGAACGTTCTTTTCAAAATAGTAACGTGTGATCCGCAGCAGGTCTTCATCCTCACGAAGATACTCAGGGGCCCGTCCGCCACTGTAAAACACACCTAGGTATTCCTCAGGCTTGATATCTCTAAAGGCAATATCAGATTGAATCGTGTAACCTTCCCACTCTTTGGTTATAGTCCAGCCAGGCTTCACTTCATGCATCACCATCTGATAGCGATGCACCTCTGGCCCAGCGATAACCGGCTTAAACCCACCTTCAATCAATCGGTAATAGGGATAAAGCGTATCCACTGTTTCCGATGCATCCCCGACAATAATAAGTACTTTGTGTTCCATGGAGCTCTTAATTCGGTCCTAGCCTAGTCAACGACCGCCAATTGCTCAAGATAGGATCGACTTCGGTTAATCTCTGCCGTCGTCTCGCCAGCCGTTGGCAAGATTGGAATCCCCCGAGGAACCGGATGCATGAATAGTTCAGTAAACCCTTCATAATTGATGCGACGAAGAGCCCTCACGGGCGCTGTGAAATCAAAATCCCCTCGTCCCGCCATCTGCAGAAGTTCTTGCTCCTTGGGAAGCTTCTTATGGCATCCCATCCCATACTGCCAGGCATAGAACACACCGATCTCGTTACCCAAGGCACCTATCAAATCAGCCAATCCTCGCTCATCCAGGTCCAGGCGCTCCAAATGGTACGGCGCTAGAGCAACTTTCAGATTCGGTAAGGGCCGCAAGTCAATGAGCCACTTGAGGGAGTCGGCGGAGTCGATAAGATTATTACCGTGATTTTCGATGGCGATCGACACCTCATGTTCCGCAGCATGCTCAAGTTCGGGGCGCATCTTCTCAACGAATGTCTGCACCGCGCCTTTTAGGTCGCTCCCTTTCAAGCCGGCCGGGCCACTCCCACCGCAGACCATAAGGCGACAAGCAAAACGCTTTGCAACAGCCATCTCAGGCCTCAAGCCGAAAGGCCCGAGATCGTAGCGGGTCAAACAGCCAATCTGGAGTCCTCGTTTCGCCAGCATATCAGCGACTACTGAATGTCCTAGTAAGTCCATTTGCTCACGCTGGTTCCCGTGAACTCTAGGCCAAATATCCACAAACGAAGCCCCAGTTTTCTGCACTTCGGGCAGAATCACATCGAGGGGCAATTCTCCGTACATTGACGAAGCCAACATGTACCGGAACCGAAATCCATCCTTGCTCGCGGCGTTAAGATACGCACGAGAAACAGCCCCTCCCAGGGAGGCAACGCCTAGTCGTGAAATAAAAGACCGTCGATTCATAATTTGCTCTTCAATGCTTTTGCGTGGCTACTAACTGTTTCAGCAACGGGCTGAGGGTCTTTTCAAGAATGTCAGCGTCTCAAGGACGCACATCACGACTCCCTTGATTCTTCAGTACAACCACAGAGGGCCGAGTCCTGGACCAGCTGCGAACGTGATCACGGAATTGACTCCCTACGCCTTGAAGAATATAGCCACCACCTAAAATAATATCGTCCCATCCATCTTCGTCCACATCTCCAAGGTTCATACTGATCCATCGCCCTGAAGCCTCATGAGCCAGACCAGAGGCGGAAAAGGATTCTCCCGCTTCATTCTCCAGGTAGACGAAGGTCTCTGGATTCTTATTTGACCAATCCGGATAGAACGCTATCGCCGCGATATCATCATCCCCATCTCGATCAAAATCATGGACCACAGCTTTTAAGGCGCCAAACATCGGATAGAAAAACTGTTCTTCAAATTTCAACCCACCCCGATTTCTCAGCACGCGTATACCATGATAAGGCTTCAGAGGAGCATCCTTGATCTCCATATTGTTTCCATTCACCAACACGAGATCAACTAACCCATCCTCATTAAAATCTCCGAGAGTAAGATGATTAAATCCGAAACCAGCAACTTCCTTTCTCAGGATTCGTTTTTCGAAAGATCGATTGCCTTGATTTAGGTACAGAAGAAGCTCTTGCTGGCTTTGAGAGGTGATCAAGACAATGTCATCCAACCCGTTTCGATCAAAATCATGGATCTTAGCATTAAGCGCACCGGAATGTTCCAGTAAGATCGTTTCAGCCGTGTCTACATCTTCAGACCACCGGATCGACACTTGTCCCTTCGAGCCCGCTCCAAAACCGACCAGCAATAAATCATTCCGGTGGTCAAGGTCCAGATCGACCGTATGCGATTCTGTTAAGCGATGATATCCCTCAACAACTGCGGTCGGTTTCGATTTGCCTGCTCCCTGATACGAATAATCAGCAACAGCGCCACGCTTCTTGTCCTCCATAAAGTCCCCCATTGTCGTCAATCGAAATCCATTCAACAGTAGGTCGATATCAATGGGCGCCGAGGTTGTTTCCTTTCTGAGAACGAGCTTCCCTTGTCGATCAAATATCTCGAGCCTGTTCTGCTGTCCCAGTCCGATGAATAGATGTCCCCGCGAATTATCGAAAAACACCAAACTTACGAGTTCTCCATTGGGAAGGCGATCGTTGGGACTCGTCGAGACAAACTGATCGGTAATCGCTCGCGTTCTCGATTTGTTTGCCACCAACGCCTCTTGAGAACGAGCATGAATCAAATAATACTCTGAGATTTCTCGAAATTCAGAATCCGATACAAGCCTTGATTCAGGGATTAGCGAAGCCTCAACATTGTTCGAGAACGGCACATAGGTATTTGTGTACCCAAGATAATTGGACATCCATGTGAGCACAAAGGGCCAGGTTTCCCGGGGCAGCTGCCCCGGACTGGGAAGTAGATGGCAACGCGTACAGTGCACGCTTGCCAGCCTATACCCAGGATGCTCGGAGCCCGAATCACCTGCTTTCGGCAGCGTCACTTTTTCAGGTTTCCACTCAAGGCTGGTGACCGCATTGATCGGTTTGAAATAAGGCACCGCAATGAAGATATCCCGATCTGATCGAGTATACCGGGCAAGAAACACCCCTCCAAGGACAAGGCAAGAAATGAGCAGCAGACTGATTGCTGGAGACCATCGGTGCTTGCTCATCTGGATAGGATCCCAATTACCTCACTGCACTTCAATAAAATCCCCTGCGTTACAGAACAGAGCGGCAGGCCCTAACAATTCATTCCCCACAACATGATGTGGCCCAAAACGAACTCACCGATCGAGCACTTGTCATGATCACTATGAGAAAGGGAGAAATCGATGGCTACGAGTGAATGTAGCGCTATTCTCGATTTATCATTGGCCCGCACCCAAAGCTAATATTCTAGTGTGGAACAACTCCGTTCCACTAGCACCGCGATAGCAGCCAACGAATAGCAATCAAATCAGCGACCACGTAACCCGGTTTGGCGACGGCGAAAAAGCCCCCATCCAATCAATCCGCATCCTATCCAAATTGCATGGACCGGCTCAGGAACAGCAACAAAGTTGGTGTTGAATGACTGCGCAATCCGCTCCCCTAACACCAACATTTCAGCCGCTTCGTAGTGTCTCGAATCCGAGGCGCTTAGGTTCAATCCATCCACAGAGACGAGCACCGCGTTCGCATCACTGGCGACGTAATTGAGCTGTTCCTGACGCAACAAGTTCCTATTGGCCTCGCTGGTAGCCAAGCCGTTGTTCAGTTCCACTTCAAGAAACGGCAGCGTCGGCACAGAGATATCCGTTCTAAAATCTGACAAGAACTGCCCAAGCCGCTGCTCGTAATGTTGACCGTGATTTGCGGAATCGAACGCGTCCGATTCCCCCTGCAACCAAACAAGACCGCGTACGACTGGAGTGTCTCCCGCAGCGGTAACCAATCCGATCGCTGTATTGAGACCGCTGATAAGACGGTCAGTGTATGCGCTGTCTCTTATACACATCTGACGCTGCCGACGAGCGATCTAGTGTAG
>OJGU01000552.1_pt1 | contig 20628 bp, 16 predicted proteins | sample 1594741 | NCBI WGS metagenome assembly OJGU01 (sample SAMN05416841, study PRJEB24817) | seawater metagenome | isolation source: Sea water | place: Canada:Atlantic | collected 2013-07
GATCTACACTAGATCGCTCGTCGGCAGCGTCAGATGTGTATAAGAGACAGGGTCACCACCATCGAGGCCACGAACGTCCGTCGGCGCATGAGACAACGATAGCAAGGTACTCCGGCAGCAGCGCCCGAACTTGGGCTACGGTAGGACTGCATGACCTCGACGGTGTTTCGAACCCCCACCGCTTCGTACGTGGTCACGGAGACCTTGCGGGAGTCCGCCTCCGCATCGACCTATGGCGTGCAGCGAGAGTCTGACGGGGCGGGCTTCGTGCTCAAGCGGCTGGCCATCGCCAACCTGCAGCACTGGAAGCAGTTCGACCTGTTCGAGCGCGAGGTTGCCGCGCTCAAGGCCATCGAGCACCCCTTCGTGCCGCGCTGGGTCGACAGCCACCTCGACGAGGAAGCGGGGGTGTTCGTCTCGGTGCAGACCCGGGTTCACGGCACCACGCTTCGAGAACTGCTGCGAACCCGGGGTGGGTTGACGGCGCAAGAGGTCGACAACTATCTGCGTCAAGCGCTGGGCATCCTCACTCACCTCCACGAGCGGGCGCCGCAGATCATCCATCGGGACATCAACCCGTCCAACGTCATGATCGCGAACGGTCAGGTCTACCTGATCGACTTCGGCGCGGTGAAGGTCGGCGATGGCCAGAGCACCTCGATGACCACGGTCGGAACGTTCGGCTACATGGCGCCCGAGCAGATCCTGGGCCGGTCCACGGTGCAGAGCGACCTGTTCGGGCTGGGCATGACGATGATCGCGATGGCGACGGGGATGGAGCCGGCTTCGATGCCGCAGAACCCGACCACGGGCCAGGTCGATCCCTCGCAGTCGTTGCGGGCCCCACCGCATCTGGCTCGGGCGTTGCTCGCGATGATCCGTCCCGGTGTTGGCGAACGACCTCCCTCGGCACGCTCGACCCTGGCGCTTCTCGATCAGCCTCAGGCGCCGGCGCAGCCCCCCGCGATGCACCACCCGCCGGGCTCACCGTACGCCCAGGCCGCGATGGTTCCGTACTCACCCCAGATGTCGCCCTACGTGCACCGGGAGACGTCGCCCTACAAGGCCCCGGAGGCGCTGTCGCCCCAGGACAAGGCGTATCTCGGCCAGCATCGGTTGGAGTCATTTCCGGCTCCGCTTGCGGTGTTGCTGCACCTGCTCACGTTCGGGATCTTCTCGCTCATCCACTTTGGTTTGCAGCACGACAAGATGCCGCAGGCCAAGCAGGACGATCCAAGCTCCGCCAAGGCGATCGGGTTCAACTTCATCCCGTACTTCAACCTGTACTGGTTCATCTTCCAGCCGATGCGGTTGACGGACCGGCTCAACCTGCAGGACCGGATTCGCGATCGCCCCGATGGGACTTCGCGCGGGCTGATGCTGACCCTGTCGATCCTGGGGATGATCCCGTACATCAACTTCCTGATCGGGATCCCGCTGTATTCGATCGGTGTCTACAAACTGCAGAAGCAGATCAACCGCCTGGCCGAGGAACGCAAGGCGCTCCCGCCGGCGCCGCTGGCCCTGCCACCGGGTGTGCACTACCCCTGAGCAACGGCCCCTTGTGCCCGGGGCTGCGGTTGCCCATGCTCGGTGCGGGCCATGAGCGAGATCATTTCCATCGACGTCGGAGGGCGGGCGTTCGACGCCGCGATTGCACGACCGCAGGGCGAGGGCCCGTGGCCAGCGGTGGTCGTCGTCCATGACATGCCTGGGTTCGGAGCCGATGCGCACCGGCACTGCGATCGTTTTGCAGAGGCTGGCTACGTCGCGGTCGCGCCTGACCTGTATCGCGGTGGCAATGCCGCGTGCGTGGTGCAGACGCTCAAGTCGATTGCGACCCACAAAGGGCACGCATACAAGGTCATCGATGGAGCCCGGCAGGCCGTGATGGCCATGGGCAGCGTGGACTCCGAACGAGTCGCGATCTGCGGCTTCTGTATGGGTGGCGGCTTCGCGCTGATCGCCGCCGCGGATGAGGCGTATACGGTAGCCGCACCGTTTTACGGACACGTCCCTCGTGCGGCCTCGCGTCTGCGAGGGATCTGTCCGACGCTGGCGCAGTACGGAACCGAAGACATCCCGTTCGTGCCGCATGGCCGGCGACTCTCCGAGCACCTGCGCGAGCTCGGGATCCCGCACGAGGTGTTGTTCCACGAGGGGGCCGGCCACGCGTTCATGAACCAGCTCAAAGGGTTGGCCGCAAAGGGTGGCCCCTACACACCGCTGCGCGCGGCCTACGATCCCGAGGTCGAAGCGGTGGCGTGGGAGAAGCTGCTCGCGTTCTTCGAGACCCACATGCCCGCCCCAACCGCCACGGCCTGAGCGCCGGCTGAGGGGAATTCTGGGCGAAGGTAGGAGGAAACCCTCCATTGCACACCCGTTCCGCGCTACGATTGTGGCATGCGGTGGCTCCATGGTGTTTGTTCGGTGGCGGTTGCTTGTGGCGCGTTTGCGGTCGCTTGTGGCGGTGACGGTGCACCGGACGACGGCCTCGGGCAGGACGAGTCGGGCATCACGTTGTCCGGTGGCGAGGGCAGCGGGGGTGCGACGACAGGCGACACCGACGACAGCGCATCGGGCGGCTCGGGTGGGACGAACAATCCCAGCGGCAGTGGCCAGGACTCCAGCGATGGACCGAAGTTCGACGTCGGCTCCGAGACGGGTGGCCCTATCGACGACCCCTGCGCCGGCGATGGCAATGGCGGTGGCGGAGGCGGTGATGATCTCGAGCTGAGCTACATCTGGATCGCCAACAGCTCGCAGGGAACCATCTCCAAGATCAACACCCAGACGATGGTCGAGGAGGGCCGCTACACCGCGAAGCCTTCCGGCGGCGATCCGTCGCGGACCTCGGTCAACCTGCAGGGCGACGTCGCGGTGGCCAACCGCAACGGCGGGGTCGCGAAGTTCTGGGCGAACCCCGAAGATTGTCAGGAGTCCAACGGGACACCCGGCATTCAGACCAGCTCGGGGACGAACGACATCCTGCCGTGGGGGGAGGACGAGTGCCTTGCTTGGTACACCGAGCTCAACTGCAGCTCCAACCGCCCCGCCGCGTGGACCCGCGGCGACTACAGCCAGGCCGCATGCGGATACGTGGGCGCACAGCTGTGGACCGCGTGCGACAGCGACGTCCTCCTGCTCAACGGTGAGACCGGTGCCATCGAGCAGACCATCCCCGGAATCGGGTCGTTCTTCTATGGCGGCGCGGCGGATGGCGACGGGAACTTCTGGGGTCTCGACACCGGAAATGGCCAGCTCCTGAGGATCGACATCGACGACTTCAGCGTGCAGACCTGGCCGCTGGGTCCGACCGGCGGGTACGGGATCACCGTCGGTCCCCAAGGTCGCCCGTGGACCTGCGGGGGCGGAGGCGTGGCGCGCTTCAACCTCGACACCGAGACGTGGGACACCGCCGGTGGCTCGGGGATCGGCGGCTGCATGACCGATGGCGATTCAGTCATCTGGCACAGCGACAGCGCCGGCATGCTGCTCGGCTACGACATCGAGACGCTTGCGGTCGTCTCTCAGGTTCAGTTGCCGGAGTACGTGCACGGCGTGAGCGTCGACTTCGACGGGTACGTCTGGGGGGTGGGCTTTGCCAACAGCAACGCCTACCGAGCCGACCCGACCACCGGTGACGTGCAAACGTTCAACCAGCTCGTTGGTGCATACACCTACTCGGACATGACGGGCTTCGCGTTGAACTCCGCGGGCTCCGAGCCGCCCGAGGGCTAGGAGCCCCCTTGGGCACTACTTCGATACGGGCGCGTCGCAGACGTTCGGGCCGAACGCGCGGAACGACATGCGGGCGCTGTCGCCTCCGCCCTCGTCGAAGATCTGGCTGACGATGCCGATGCCGCTCTCGTTGATGTCGACGTCGCCGGTCTCCCCGAAGAACGGCACGTTCTCGATCACCGCACCGCCGTCGACCTCTTCACAGTTTTCCCGAATCCTTCGCAACGTCCAGTCCGCATCGTTCGCGACGTAGATGGCGGCTGTGCCATCGAACGTGTCCATGTCGAAGTAACGGACCGGACCCGGCTCGGTGAGGTCGATCGGGCCGCAGCGTAGAGATCCGTCCCGTTCGTACTCTGCATACTCGACCCGCTGCGAAGCTGAGCCCGTGCTGTAGGAGACCGCGAACCCGTCACCCATCGCGCCGACCGACAGCGTGCCGTAGCTGCTCCCAGAACCGGTGGTGGTCAGCTCCACGACGGTTTGCTCGACGAGATCTTGATCGAAGAGTCCCAGTCGCGCCGCCGAGTCCCGCCAGGTGACGGCGATCGTGTCCTCGACCCGGCTGAAGCGTGGCTGCCGGCGGATTTCGGTGGTGGCGAACTCGATCTCCTGGCCCGCGGGCGTCAGGTCTGCGGCCAAGAAACGGACGGCGAACTCGTCGGCGCCTCTCTCCCAGCCCACACCGAGACCGCCGCCGGGAAACTCGCTGACCCCGTAGCCGAAGCCCACGCCGCCCGTGGATGAAATCCCGGCCGGCGTGCCCGACAGGCCGTCGGCGTTGACGGCCTGTCGCGTCATGAACTGTCCGTCGCGGCGATAGACGCCCGCGAAGGTCTCTCCGGTCCACTCCAGAAAAACCCGGTCCGCGGCGTCGTCGGGGAACGGTGTCGGAGCCGCGCGCTGGCTTTGGTCGAGGTTGTAGGACAGGAACATGTCGGCGCCGCTGAGCGTCGAGTACGCGATGCCGTAGGTCTGCTCGGCAGGTGAGTAGCCAAGGTCGGCGAACACCACCAACGGGGTGATCGTGGGCGTGCCGTAGATCGGCAGCCCATCGTCGAGGTCGGCGAGCCCGTTGCAGTCGTTGTCGACGCCGTCACAGATCTCCTCAGCACCCATGAACACCGTGTCCAGGGTGTCGTCGCAGTCGGTTCCGGGTGCAGCTTTGCAGGCGGTTGAACCTTGTCCGTCGCGGTCGGCATCCTCGGCGACCGCTGTGCAGACGGCGCCCGATTCGGATTCTTCGCACACCGTCGTGCAGCCCTCCTCGGGCGCCTCGCACGGGTCGGCCCCCGGCACGCACGCATCACCATCGCAGGTCTCGACACCATCACAAGCGATGCCGTTGTCACAGTCACTGTCGTCGCTGCATCCTCCGGTGGAAGTATCGCCGCCCGACGTGCTCGGCCCGACGCTGGCCGAGACGTTGGTCGTCTGCCCGGAGGCTGTCGGCGAAGTCGTGGGGGTGTCGCCGGTGCTGCCCTCTGTCGTGCCGGAACTCGGCACGCCGGTCTGATCCTCGGGATCGAAGCAACCGGTCAGAGCAACAGCCACGCCAACGAATCCCAAGACAAGCCGATTCACCTCTGAACCGTACGCGACGGGGTGTCGGAGCGCCAATGGGGATCGCGAGACAAAGCCGGCCTCGAGGGGATGGGCCGGCTCATCAGCCGCGGTAGCGCGGTGTTTGGGACTCGCTCCGGCTGTTGATGCTGGCGGTCTCCGTCAGGCTCGAGGCGACGCAGCGGCGTCTCCGAGCGGTGCAAGCCCGTCGCGCAGGTGGTCGGTCATCGCCCGGACCAGAACCGGTGCGTGATGGCCTGGTGGGGTCAGTGCGGTGATCTTCGCCGGAGGAGCGACGTAGTCCTCGAGCAGAGAGACCAGACGGCCGGCGCGGATCTCTGGGTCGACGAGCCACGAGGCGAGCAGGCAGATTCCCAGGCCCCGCCGGGAGAGCGCGAGCGTGGCTTCCGAGTTGTTGGTGCGCAGTCGTCCCTGGACGCGGACCCGGTGTTGTCGTCCTTCACGGACGAAGCTCCAGGCGCCTCCGAGCGCGCCCGAGTGCAGTAGACACTCGTGCGCTCGGAGCTCGTTGGGGATTGTTGGAGAACCGTGTCTGCGCACGTACCCGGGCGAGGCGACGAGGCGGCGCGGGGTCTTGGTCAGCGTTCGCGCTCGTAGGGTGGAGTCGTTGGAAGGCCCGGTTCGAAGGGCGAGGTCGAAACCTTCCTCGACCAGGCCGACGTACGCATCGGAGAACACGAGGTCGAGCTCGACGCGGCGGTGTCGCTGGGCAAACTTGGCGACGAGCGGGACGATATGGAGCCGACCGAAAACTTCGGGTAGGCTCATTCGGAGTCTTCCCCGCAGCTCGTCGTCCTCGAGCCGAACGCTGTGGACTGCGGTGTCGTAGGCGGCGAGCGCCTGCAGTGCGTGTTGGTGGAAGCGTTGGCCCGCCTCGGTGACACCGATCGCGCGGGTTGTCCGGGCGATGAGCTGCACACCCAGGTCCGCCTCGAGTGCTCGCAGCCACTTGCTCACCGTCGACTGCTTGACCTGTAGCTCCTCGGCGACCGCGGTGAAACTCTCTCGCTCGACCAGGCGGGCGAACGCACGAAGCGCGGTGATGCGATCCATGGGGGGAGTCTACGACGGAGACTCATTCCAAAATGGAATGGATGATAGGCATGGCCTGGCATTGCCTCCGCGGGGATGAGCCGGCAGGTTGAGTGCTCAATGACGACACAGACCGTTGCAGTACTGGGTTTGGGCGCGATGGGCGGGCGGATGGCCGCCCGGTTGCTCGAGCAGGGGTTCAGCCTCAGGGCCTACAACCGGACCTCGTCGAGAGCGGATGGGCTTCGAGAGCGGGGGGCGCTCGTCTGTGATTCTCCGCGGGAGGCCGCGACGGGCGCCGACATCGTGCTTTCGATGGTGCGCGACGACGATGCGAGCGAAGACGTCTGGCTCGACCCCGAGCGCGGCGCACTGGCGGGGATGTCCGCCGGGGCAATCGGCGTGGAGTCGAGCACCGTGAGCCCCGCTTGGGTCGAGCGGCTGGCAGACGCGTTCGAACGTCGCGGCGTAGCACTTGTCGATGCGCCGGTCGTTGGGACGCGGCCCCAGGCCGACGCCGGGTCGTTGGTGTTCCTTGCGGGTGGAGAGCGCGAAGCGGTGGATGGTCTCCGCGCAGTGTTCGACGCGCTGGGGAGCGTCACCCATCATCTTGGACCCGTCGGGCGCGGCTGCGCGATGAAGCTCGCCGTGAATGCGTTGTTTGGCATCCAGGTGGCGGCGCTCGGTGAGCTGCTTGGGTGCCTGTCGCGAGGGGGCATCGAACCGGCGGCGGCGATGGAGGTCCTCGGCGGCCTCGCCGTGACCAGTCCGGCCGCGAAGGGGGCCGGTGGGCTCATGGTGCGCGAGGAATACAGCCCCCTGTTCCCGGTGGAGTTGGTTGCGAAGGACCTCGGCTATTCGAGTGCGGAGGCCCTGCGGCAGGGGAGCTGCGCTCCGATGGCCGCCGCTGCTGCGGAGGTGTTCGCAGCAGCCACGACCCAAGGCTACGGGGCCGAGAACCTCGTCGCAGTTGCGAAGCTGTACCGCGCCTGAGCGAAGGGCTGGCCTACTGCGGGAGCAGGCTGGAGAGTGTCTGGCGGCTGCGGGAGACCTCGATCTCCACGTCCAGGTCTTCGAACCATCCGAAGAACTCCTCGAGCTGCTCTTTCTGCTCGGGGCTGAGGTAGTCGAAGTTGGTGCCGCGGTCGTTGACTTCCCAGAACTCGCGGGTGTCGAGGCTGCGCAGCTCCTGCCAGATGCTGTGCAGGCGCGAGGGGGGTTCGTCGTTCATGTCGACCTGAATCTCGCGCGCGTACTCGGGCTCGCTTCGCATCAGGTACGTGGTGGCGAGCTTGATCTGCGCGCGTCGGACCCCACGCAGGGTCTTCTCTTGCTCCTTGGTCTCGGCGTGCTCGTCGACGGCCAAGAAGACCTGCAAGAACTCTCGATGCTCGCGGATGCCCTTGTCGAGCGCCTTCTCGCACAGGGTCCCGATATCGTGGGCAATGACCTCGGAGATGAAGGGCATGCCGCGGGCGTAGCTGACCGAGCTGTAGTAGCGCATGAACCGAGCGATCTGCAGCGCGCGGTGCTGGAGCTTCTGAGAGAGGTCGGGGCTCGCATCGGGCTCGCCGGCGAGGACCGCCTCGGCCAGCTGTCGGTACTGATGCAGGATGTTGTACGCGGTGCGGATGTCCTTCGCGTTGACCGTCGCGCGCAGGTACGTGTTGAAGAACTTGATCGACAGGTCGAGCGCCCAGAGATCACCACGCCGCCCCGCAGCCTCCCCCAAACGCCGGGTGTCGATGGCGATGAGGTAGCAGGTGTCCTTGATCTGGCCGAGCGACTCGGTGAACAGCATCTGGTACTGCCGCAGCAGCTTCCACTCGACCCAAGTGCCGCGTTCCTCGAGGTCACCCACGGCTTCGTCGCTGAGACTGACGAAGTCGGGGCTTTGGCGGTTCCATGTCTGGACCTCGGACCACTCCTTGCGCATCGCGGCCTTGGACTCGCCGTAGCGGATACCGAACTCGCACAACGAGTCGATCGCCCCGGAGGTGATCCCTTTGTCCTTCTGCTGGAGCGCGTTGAGGCCGATGTTGGCGAGATGCTCGATCGCCTCGATGGCTTGTGCCTGGCGAACGTCGGTCCGACTGCTGCCGCCCTTGGTGGGGGTGGCCGCGGACAGACCATCGACCATGATGCGGCCGACGATCTTTTCGGGGTCCAGGAAGTCGAAGACGTAGGCGAAGTACGGGAACAGCAGCAGCAGGCTCGCCGTCATCAGCAGCATCGAGACCAGCACTCCCGATTGAGGGAGGTAGCTCTCGCCGACTGAGAAGTTGACCCACAGCACGTAGACCGTGGAGGTGACGAAGAACGCCAGCACCAGGAGGTTGGTGCGCGCTCGGAAGAACAGCGAGGTGATGTGGGGCGTGAATCGGGTTGCCGCCAGCTGCACGATGATCGAAGACACCGTCAGGGCGAGGCCCAACACGGCCGCCATGACCTCGCCGAGACCGCCGAGCGTGTTGCGGGCTTGCTCGATGTCCTGGTCGGAGAGCGACTGCAGCAGGCCTGCGACGGTCACGCGCTCCCCCGGGACACTCGCGGAGAGGAGTTGGTCCGCCCAGAAGGACGCGAGGAAGATCAGGGCCGCGACGCCGAAGATGCCCAGGAAGGGAACGGACCAGGTGCGCAGGGGGGCTGCCGCTCGGCTCACACGGCCAACCTGGCCAAGAAGGCTGACGATCCGGCTCCGACTGCCGCCCTGGCCGAGGTCGTCGTCGTCGGACGGCGTGTGCGGGCCCGCGGACACCGGTGCGACGGTAGCAGAACGCGTAGGCGGACGGTACAGTCCTTGTCCGCGGCGGTTTCCCACAGGACCGCCCTTGGAGCTCGAATGCTGCTTTGCGTCGACGTCGGAAACTCTCACACGACGCTTGGGGTCTTTGAAGGTGCCGAGCTGCGCTGTGAGCTGCGCGTGAGCACGAGACGAGGCTGGACCCGGGATGAGGTAGCTGCCGCGCTCGCACAGGCGCTGGGCCTCGCCGGGCTTGGGTTTGATGCCCTCACCGATGCGGTGGTGGCGTGCGTGGTCCCTCCGGCGCTCGTGCCGTTGTGCGAAGCCCTGCGGCAGTACGCCCAGCTCGATCCGTTGGTGGTTGGTCCGGGCACCAAGACCGGCATGCCGATCCGGTACGACCCACCGCAAGACGTCGGGGCCGATCGCATCGTCACCGCGGTCGCGGCTCACGGACGTTACGGTCGGGCCGAAGACGGGTCACCACGCGGTGTGGTGGTCGTGGACTTCGGAACCGCGACGACGTTTGACGTCGTCTCTCCGGCTCCGGAGTACCTCGGTGGAGCGATCGCCCCGGGTATCGGTATCAGCGCGGACGCACTGTTCGCGCGGGCTGCCAGGCTCCCCCGGGTCGACGCGCAACGTCCGGCGTCGGTGGTGGGTCGCAACACCGTCGCGGCGATTCAGTCCGGATTGGTGCTCGGCTACGTTGGACTGGTCGAGGGCCTCATCGTTCGAATCAAGGCCGAGGTGACGTGGCCGGTCTGGGTCATCGCCACTGGCGGCTTTGCCAGGACGATCGCCGTCGAGTCCACGGCCATCGACGAGGTCGACGATGCGCTCGTCCTCGAGGGCCTTCGCGACATCCACGGCCGCAACCGCAAACCCGAGAAGGACGACTGATCATGGCGTACGACCATCAACCGCTCACCCAGCAAGAGATGGGCGCCGGGCCCTGGAAGATGGTCGGGCCCGACGCGCCCCCGCCGATGCGCCAGATGGTCGCCGGCGGCATGGCCCCGCTCCCCCCTCGGGAGCTGCTGATCGCGCTCTATCATCTGTGGCTCGACGACCCGGCCGGACTCGGGGAGCAAGCCGCGAAGACCTTGCTCGGATTGCCCCCCGCGCTCCTCGACGGAGGTCTGAGCGAGACGGCGCTTCCTGCTGGTGTCCTCGATTTCGTCGCGCGTCGGATGGCGCGAAAAGAGGCCATCCTCGAGAAGGTGGTGCGCCACCCGTTGGTGCACGACGAGACCTTGGCCGCGGTCGCACGTGCGTGCCCTGAGGGGATCTGCGACATCCTGGCGGAGAACCAACAGCGATGGCTGTCGTTCCCCACGATCGTCGAGGCGCTCTATCAGAACCCGAACTGCCGGATGAGCGTGGCGCAGCGGATGATCGAGCTCGCTGTTCGTCAGGGGGTGGATCTGAAGCTCCCCAACATCGAGGAGATCAAGGCTGCGCTGGGAGACGGCGCGGCACCCACGGCCACCGGCACCGAAGATGACGCGTTCCGCTCGGCGATGGGCAACGAGGTGCTCGCGCAGCACGACCGCTACGTCGACACGCTGGAGAACTCGGGCGTGGGCGAGGACGTCTCGCCCGAAGAGATTCGCGAGGCACCCTCGGCGTACGACGGGCTCGACCTCGACGCCCTTCTCGGGGGCGGTCCGACGGACAACCTCTCGTTGCCGATGGACGCCGCGCAGGGGGAGGCGGCGGCTCCGGAGTCCGAGGGCGAATCCGAAGAGGAGGGCAAGGGGGACCGGCTCTCCCAGATCAGCCTGCTTCCGATCATGCAGAAAATGCGCCTCGCCGTGCTCGGCAACAGCTTCGAACGCTCCGTGCTCGTCCGAGATTCGAACAAGCAGGTCGCCCTGAGCGCGATCAAGTCGCCGCGGGTCAAGGAGAACGAGGCCATCGCCTATGCGGCGAACCGGGCGCTTTCCCACGACGTCATCCGGCACATCGCGGCCCGGAAAGAGTGGATGAAGCTGTACCAGCTGAAGCTCAACCTGGTGCTCAACCCGAAGACACCGCTGTCGTCGGCGATGTCGCTGCTCAACCACCTGCACCCCCACGACATCCGCAAGGTCTCCCGCTCTAGGAACATTCCTGCGGCTTTGTCCAAGGCCGCGAAACGTAAAGAGCAGCAGCGGCGTTGACCCCTTGAGGATGTCCGATCGGTCTCTAGCGACGACGACGGCCAGCGCGCTCGCGCGGTGGGGTGGTGCGCTCCTCGCCCCCCGGCGGACGGTTGCGGAGCTGACGAGCGGCGAAGGGAAGCGGGACGGACTGGTCCTGGGAACCCTCTACGTCGTCGGGACTGCGCTCTACCCAATGACGGACACGATCGCGACGGTCGTTTCTACCCACAGCTTGGTGGCGCTGGCCGCGGGGGTTGCCCGGGTTCTGCTCACGCCGATCGTGGTGCTGGTCCTGGTCGAGACCCTGCTCGGCGGACGCCGAAGCTATCGGGGTGGCCTGTTCCTGCTGCCGCTGGTCGTGATCGGGACGCTGGCCCACATTTTGACAACCTTTGGGCTGCTGTCGATTCCCACGCTGTGGCCCGACTTCGTGGGTGCCGCGGCGGCCGGAGGTCTGGCGCTGTGGACCCGCAAATCGATTCCGTTCGAACCCGCGACCGAGGCGAAAGCATGAAGCGACTGCAAACCATCGTCGGCGCCGTGGTGCTGCTTGGCGTGTTGTCGATCGGGGCCTACGACGCGATGAACGCTGCGCGAGACTGGGACTCGATGGGACCGGCTGCGCCCGGAACATCGCTGGAGACGTTCGCGGTCCAGCGCTTGGATGGCGAACGCTTCGAGTATGCCGACCTGCTCGGCAAGGTCAGCATCGTCACCTTCTGGGCGACCTGGTGCGGCCCGTGCCAGAGTGAGCTCGCAGATCTCGACGAACTGGATGACGCGTATGCCGGGCGAGATGACGTTCAGTTTGTCGCGGTCAACTGGGAGGGCGGCGGCTATTCGCCCGGTCAGCGCCGCAAGATCACCGCGGCCCACGTCCAAAACAGCGGCCTCGGGCTTCCCGTCGCGGTCGACGACGGCGCAATGGCTCGTGCGTTGAGGGTTGGCGCGGTGCCGCACACGCTCGTCGTCGACGCGAAGGGCGTCGTTCGACACGTCTATCCTGGCCGCGTACGAGCCGCGACCATCGCCGACGACATCACCGCCCTAGCGGGCGAGTGAAAGCGTGTCGCTGCCGCTTCGGATCTCCGAGATCTGAAGCTGCTGGCCGTCGTGCTCGCGCGTGATCTGAAGCTGCTCGGAGACCGTGATCTCCGGCGGCATGTCGACCGCGACGACGTAGCTATCCCCGTCGCCCATCGGGCCATAGACGCCCTCGAGCGTCCGCTCGCCCACGCCGGGCAGGCGGAGGTGAATCGGCTCGGCGCCGTCGGTGACCAGACCCTCTGCCGCGCCCTGGGTGATGAACCATGTCTCTTCTCCCGCGGTGGGATCGACGAGCCCGACGAGGACCCGGCGCTGGGTGTTGGGGGCTGCGTCGGCGGCACCCCACCCGGTGATCTCTTCGATGAACGGCAGGACCTTGCCCCACGTCCAGTCGCTGACCCACGTGTTGCCGCAGTAGGTCATGTAGTCCTTGCCGTTGGTGGGTGTGTACAGCGTGAAGTCGAGGATGCCGAAGCCCCACACGCCGAGGTCGCCCGCCTCGTAGGGGTACGAGGGATCGGGTCCGCCCTCGTCGCCGTTGCAGTACACGTGGCGGCGGCCCTGGGTGTGCCCCACCTCGTGCACGAAGGTGTTGGCCGTGGAGCTCAGGCTGCCGTACCAGCGACCCATCGAGACGCGCGTCCAGGCGTTGTCCAGGGTGGGGAAGTCCGGGATGCTGATCGCTTGGCCGCCGACACCGTCGGCTCCGCCGTCGCACGGCCGCACAACGCCGTAGTAGTAGGCGGCCGGGTCGGCGTTGTCTTGCGCCCGAAGGTCCGCGAGGAATCCGAGCAGTGGGCTGAAGGAGTTGAGCGACCCGGAGTAGGTCGTCGGCTCGCGACGTTCGATCTCGACGCGCTGGACCGGGTTCTGCATGAACAGCTGGTCCGAGAGGTACTGCATCTCGTCGTCGGTGACCTCGGGCGCGGCGGGACACTCGGGACCCGCGTCGTGCCGAACGGGGACCAGTACGATCTTGAGCGCGAGGTCTTTGTCCTCGACCCCAAGGAAGCCCGGCTGGGGCGGGTACGCGAACTGCTCGGGCTCGGGCTGGCTCTCGTAGCCGTACTCCGTCTCGTACAACTCGATCTGGAACTTCACGCCGACCGGGAGCAGCTCGCCGGGGATGACGAAGTACATGTTCGAGTCGATGTCGTGGGGCTCACTGGGTCCGTCGACCTCGAAGGTGCGGTCCGCAATCTCCTCGGTGCCGTCGGGATAGCTCATGATGAGCCGCGCCATGATGACGCGTGGCTCGAAGCCTTCATCGAGGTCCCAGTAGCCGCGGATCAGGGTGGTGCGCTCGGGGATGAGCGCCGCGTTGCGACCACTCCCGTCGACCCACGCGCCATCGCGAACGATGGGGACGCCGACGCCCTGGTTGGCGTAGACCTCGGAGAGTCGAACGCCGCGCGCCGGGTATGGTTCGAACTCGGGCTCGACCGCGGTCGTGCCGCTCTCGTCGGCGCCGGAGGTACCCGTGACCGCCGACCCTGCGTCGCTGTCGGAGTCGCCGGAGGTCGGAGAATCTCCGCTCGCGCTCCCGGAGGCCGGGCCCCCGGTGCCGCCGTTTTCGGCCGAGGCGACCTCGTCGGAGCCTGCCGAACTGCACGCCACCAACGTGCAGCCCAGGGCGAGCGCGAGCCACTTCGTCGAATCGACCATCCCGTTCATGAGGCCCACGCTACGCCGCGCAGCTGGCGCGTTCAATAGGTTTGTCGTTTTCGTTGCGACTGTCGGTCGCAATTCGTCAGTTGCGGGAGGAATCCCGGACCTTTGCGAGGTTCAGGACCAGAACCCCGAGCACCGGGACGACGGCGAACGCATAGGCGAACAAGGCGACGGAGTCGACCACGGAGGAGGCGAGCAGCCCGCCGAGCACCGGAAGCGCGCAGACGGCAAGCGGGACGAGGACCGATCCCCCCTGTCCGAGCAGTCGGCGGGCGGGTTCGCGGGCGAGCAGGGCCCAGCCGAGCGTGGTGCTGGCGGCGAGGAAAAGCGCCGCGATGCCGAACAACTGGCCGCCCCAACTGGGCTGTCGATCTTGAACCTGTCGCACCAGCGCTCGGACGTCGGCGCGTGGCCGGTACGGCGGACTGAATCCGGCGGCGATCAGTTCCGTCGGGTGCGGCTCGTAGAGCTCTCGTTCTTGGGGGCCGCGTGGGCGAGGATCGTCGTGGAGGGGGACCAGGCTGCGCCGCGACTCGGCGGCGGGCGGAAGCCGAGAACCACCGTGTACCTCGAGCGCGAAGGGGACGTCGGCAAGAACCGCATAGGGTCCGCTGAGCTTGTCGTCCTGCGCGACCTTTCGGAGGTCTTCCCACGCTGGATCGAGCACGTCGATGCGAATGCGTTTGTCGTCGAGGCGCGCGGCGACGGGGACCCGGATGTCGCTGTTCGGGCCGTCGGCATGGCGAATGATGATCTCCTGAAGGTCGAGCAGGCTGTTCCAAGGGGGCGCCTCGAGGGTGCCGACTCGGTTGACGCGCAAGATGTCGATGCCGCGAGGGTCGGCCCGGAACTCAACCGAGAGTTTCGAGCCCAACTCGGCATCGAAGCCTTCGGCTGCCGCGAACGCGACGGGCGGGACCTCGCCGTCCGCGTCGACGAAGGGGCCGCTGTACTGGTTGCGGAAAAACTCGTGCAACCGAGGGTTGAACGCCGAGTCTTCGCCTCGGTACTCGAACATCGCAAGGTGCTCGCCGAGGTCCTCATCCGGGCTGTTGGCGAGCGCAACCGAGCCGACGAACTTGAAGTCGCCGACGTTGACGTAGGGCGCAGGGTCGAGCTCGTGGAATGATGCGAACTTGCTGAAGACCAGCTCGGGGTCTTTGGGGGTCAGCCGGACGAACTGGTCCGCCCCTTCGCCTCCGAAGAGTTCGCGCTTGCAGGGCACGGTCATGTCCCACGAGGCTTGCCTCGCCCGGCGGGGGTCTCGGGCGCGGAAGATGACGGTGTCGACTTTGGCAGAAACGGCCCAGTTCGGGAGAATCACCGCGTTTTCGCGGTCTAGGAGCTTGGCCATTTTGTGGCCGCGCGGGTCGGCCCGCAGCATCATGGCGTACTCGCGGCCCTTCTCCATGGGCGTGTCCGCGGTCAGCACAACGGTCTGTCCGACCTGCTTGCTGGCCCGGAGTCCGCGGGAGTCGGGACGCTCGAGCGGGTAGAGGCGGTCCGCAGCGATGGGGGGCTCGGGTACGGAGGACACCACGGCGAGGCCGGCCATCGTCGCGAGCAGGCCCACGACCAGTGTCGGAACGACCATGACCGAGGCGCCCGCGTCATCGGGTGCGAGTGCCTCGTCGTTGTGCGTGACCGCAGCCGCGGCCGCGCCCACGCCAATGTCTGCGGCACAGACCGCTCGCATCATGCCGTGCGCGATCAGGACCGAGAGCGCACCGCCGACGGTCCCCGCCGTGGCGCTCTGGAGGCCGAACGCCTCGTTGACTGCGTCGCCGAGTGCGAGCTTGAGTGCGAACGGGTCGCCGGAGACGGTGCCCACGAAGACCGCGACGAACGCGGTGAGTCCCAGCAACGGAAGCCACCGGATCACCACGGTGGTCACACTCGGGATGCGGGACGCGGCGAGAGCGATGACGGCAACCGCGGCCGCGCCGAACACCGCTGGGAGCCCAAGGCTCGCTTCGAGGACCACTGAGGCTTGGCTGCCTTGCCACAACCCGCCGCCCAACAGCGCGACCCCAAGCAGACCCACCGTCGCCCAGCCCGAGAGTGCAGGCTTGCCCTGTGCAGCGGCCTGGCGCGCGAGCTTGGCCTCGCCGAAGTGCAAGCCCATGCCGAGCAGCCCGGCGATCCACATCCACACCAGCGCTCCAGGCCCGGCGAGCGTCACGGCCATCACCGCGGCGGTGATCGTCGTCAGAGATGCGCTGGTCGCCACGAGGATGGCAGGGCCGCTGGGCGTACCCACTCGCCACCCTCGTGCGACGCGGCCGAGTCGGCGCAATGGAAGCACGCCGGTCCCCACCATCAACAGCAGGCCAGCACACAGGACGAAACCACCCAACAGGGGGTTCCACAGACCTTCAAGGAGCCGCTCCATGATGCCGGGGCAGCCTGGCAGGTCCTTCCCCTGTCGTAAAGCGCTGCCGTGCCAACCACGTTGGCGTTAGAGCTTTTTGGCGAGAGCTTCGAGCCTGCCGGTGGCTTCGGTCGTGGCATCGCGAACCACGTCGGACTCTAGCCACGCGCTCAGCCGCCCCGGTTCGATGCGCCACTGCCCGCCGACCATGAGCCCGTGCAGTGCGCTCGACGTGTCGCAGTAGGCTAGCGCACGCAAGAGATCGCGGCCGGGCCACAGCGAGGGATGGTCCGGGTCGAAGACCACGAGGTCGGCTTCGGCACCGGCCTCGATCACGCCGGCCGTAAAGGCGGGGTGGAGTCGGCCGGGCACGCTCCACACTGAGCCCAGCAGGGTCTTGGGCTCGGCGAGGATCCCGTGTGCATCGAGGTCGGCGGTTCGCCCGGCGTCGACAGCCTGTGCCGCCTCGACCGAGGGTGCGCGCCGGAAGGCGTCGAACGCCTCTCCACTGCTGGGACGGAAGCCACGAATGCCGGCCACACTCACCAGCTCGCGTTGCACGTTCATCGAGTCGTTCGACACCGAGCAGTCGGTTCCAACGATCCACGGAATGCCGGCCGCCTGCCAGCTAGGGACATGTGCAGGGAAACAGAACTGCTGCTGCGACAACGGGCAGTATCCCAGGGCATGTCGCGACGGGTCGAGTCGCTGCAGGTCGCGCTCGGACACATAGATCGCGTGGACAGCCAACAAGGCGGGGACGTCGGCCAAGACACCCATCGACTCGAGCCAGGCGACCGGGGAGAGGCCGTGCCGCTCGTCGATGCGCGCGTACTCTTCGATCGACTGGGCGACATGCGCGTGCACAGGCAGCGCGTGGGCCCGGGCGACGGACACGACATCACTCCAAAGCGACGCGCTGACCGTGTCGGTGGCGTGGGGCCCCAGAGCTGCGTGAATCCCCCGCGTGGTCCAGGACTCCGAGGTCAGGGCCTCGGTCGCCTGCAGTTGAGCCTCTCGCTGCGCGACACCCGGGCCATCGAGGTCCTGGAGCGTGGGGGCGATGACGCCGCGGAGGCCGACATCGTGCATGCCCGCTGCGATGGACTCGGCAAAGTAGTAGTGGTCCCAGACGCGAGCCACGCCGTGCCGCAGGCTCTCGAGTGCGCCCAGCCGGGTGAACGCGCGAACGTCCTCGGCGCTGATCGCCGTCTCGAGCTTGTAGAACAGGTCTTCGACGACGTTGCCCCGCAACGCGTCATTGCCGATCAACCCCCGAAATCCCCCCATCGAGAGGTGGGTGTGGGCGTTGATGAAGGCGGGGGCGACCAGGTGATTGCCGAGGTCCTCATCGACGTCGCCGCGGGCCTCGCCTTCGAGGACCCCGGTGATCTTCCCGCCCTCGATCGAAATCGTTGCCGGACCCACGCGCAGCGAGTTGGCTTCACCAAGGACGACGTTGCGCGCGTGAAGGGTCCGGACCGTCACCGCGGTCACCGTAGCAGGCTATTGGGCGTCCCAGAACCCGACCATGCCGTTGGTTGCCTCGTACCCGCTGTTGCCGAACGTCGGCCAGGCGTGGTGCGCTGATGTCGTGACGTCGTCGACGCTGACGAACTGCAGAATGTTTCGGTAGGTCCCGCTCACGCAGGCCGTCGAGTCATACGAGGCGACCGTGATGTTGTAGGTCTTCGTCGAAAGGGTGCAGCCATTGTCCGAGTACCAGTTGTCGTACGCGTCTTGGGCCGGGGTGTAGAAGGGAAAACCAGCGCTTCCGCCGTAGGGGACGGTGGTGTCGGTGAGGGTGTTGGACAGAAAAAAGGGCACCATCGTCCCGGCAGGGGGACCGGACGGGCTGCCGGACAGCACGTTGCCGTAGTATGCAGATACGGCCGCGTACGCGAGGAACCGATCCGAGAGCTCCGAGGCGAGCTCGTGCACGAAACGACCCCCGTTCGAGTAGCCACCTGCGAAGACCCGATCCGTGTCGACGTTGAGCTCGGTCTCCAGATGGTCGAGAAGCTCTTCGGTGTAACCAAGGTCGTCGCGAACAGCAGGGTTGGTGACCCACCAACCAGCGGTGGTGAGGGAGCTTCCGATGCGTCCCTGCAGGAACACCACGATTCGGTCGTCGTCCTCGGCGTGTTCGTGGAGCTTCAGCATCCCGGGGCTCGCGGCGAACTCCAGCGCAGATTGTCCCCCACCGTGGAACATGAAGATCGTCTCGTAGGGCTCGGGACGGGTTTCGTCATAGCCGGGGGGCAGGTACAGGATGTAGGCGCGTTGAGTGCCGGCGGCTTGCTCGAACTCCAGGCCATACAGGCCCGGGAGACTCGGGACGGCGGACGTCGTGCGCAAGACCACATCGCCGAAGGCTTCGCCGACGACGTCGTCCTCGGCGGCGCACGCGTTGAGGAGCAAGGGGAGGGCTAGGAGCGCCGAGATTCGCTTCATCGATCCCCAAGAGTCCGATGGCCCTCGTTCGGATCACGGTCGTGCTACACCGGTTGCGATGATGCGGCGCGCTGCAGCTCTGTGCGCATTCCTGGGGATGTTTGGGTGCAACCAGTCCTCGGGCGTGAAGGTCCAGATCGGGGAGTCGGCCACCAAGACCCCTGCGCTGACGCGGCCTTCCGCGGTCATCTTCTCGGTGCCCGCGAAGCGCGCGTTGGCCGACGGTGACGCGTGGCTCGTCGACGACGGCGTCACGCCTCTGGGCACCGCCGTGCGCAAGCCGGGCCTCGCGATGGTGGTGCACTTCATCGACGACAGCCGGCCCATCCTCTACAACCGACTGCACCGGCTGACGTACCACGGACACACCGCGAAGTTCGGCGAAGCGTTTCCCGTCGAAGCCGAGGACCTCGTCGAGTTTGGGGTCGAATCGCCGGCCGACTCGGTTTGGGTGTTTGGTCCGCTGGGTCCGTGCAGTGCCACGGTCGGGCAGCCTTGGATCGGCCGGCCCTCTGCCGACGTGCGGGTGTTCGAGGTCAGCTACGCGATCGAGGGGTGCGGCACCGAAGGACGCTGGGCTCCGGTGGCGTCGGAGTCACTGTCGATGCCGGTGGGGGTCAAGTGGCTCGAAGCACAGGCGTCGGCCGATGCCACGCTCGACTCGGCAGCCGTTTGGGACCATCCCCTCGGGGCCTTCGCCGACGTGCCAGAGTCCGAAACGGCCGCCTCGATCGTCGCCCATGCACGGTGGGTGGATTCTTCCCCGCGGCCCGCACAGGCCCTGCTCACCGCCTTGGACTTCACCCAAGACAGCCGCTGCGGCACGGAATCGCATCGCGCGACCCTGGGGTGGTGGCGGGAGGATGGTTTCGACGCGCTCGACGTCGATTGGCTCGACCCCGTCGACCCGCCGCTGCTCGTTGGCGCCATCACGTGGGGGGAGGACACCGCCGCACTCGTCTTTGACGATGGGCTCAATGGTCTCCTGGCCGTTGTCCCGGCCGAGTACCCAGTCTCTGAAGACGAAGACGAAGACGAAGACGAAGACGAGGACGGCAGCGACTCGCCGGAGCTCGCGGGGCCATCGACATGGACCGTGCGGACGCTGGTCGCGGGCCGCTGGTCGAACGACGACCGCCAAGGGGCGGCACTTCGCGTGCAGCCCGGTTGCTGAGCTGACCCTCCGCGCTACGAGTCGCCCAGCATCTCGGCCAAGAGGTCGAACACCGTGCGCACCCGCTTGGAAGTGTGAAGTTCGCGGTGGGATACCAGCCAGATCGGGAACCCGACCGACTCGAGGTCGGGCAGGGCGCGTTCGACCCGCGGCTCAGCCTCGCCAACGAGGCTCGCCTGAACCCCAACCCCGAGCCCCTGTTTGACCATCTCCCACTGCACGAGGTGACTCCCGCAGGCGTAGCGAATGTTCTGCGGGCCGAGCTCGAGGCCGAGCACCGAGAGACGCTCCAGGACCTGCGGACCGCGATCCCACGCGATGAAGTCACAGCTCTGGAGCCGCTCGAGCGTCATGGGTCGACCGACGCGCTCGAGGTAGCTGGACGCGGCGTACAGATGCCCGTCGGTCTCACCGACCTTCTTTGCAACCAGGTCCGGATGCTCGGGCCGCACGTTTCGGACCGCGATGTCTGCTTCTCGACGCAGCAGGTCGATCTTGTCGTCGGTCGCGACGATGTCGACCGAGATGCCGGGGGCTACCTCTCGCAAGCGAGCGAGGACCGGCGGCAGCAGGTGCGCCGAGAACGACTGGCTCGCGCTGACGGAAACAATGCCCTCGACGGCCTGGGATTGACCGGTCGCAGCCATCGAGACTCGGCTCGCCG
>OJGU01000553.1_pt1 | contig 20627 bp, 13 predicted proteins | sample 1594741 | NCBI WGS metagenome assembly OJGU01 (sample SAMN05416841, study PRJEB24817) | seawater metagenome | isolation source: Sea water | place: Canada:Atlantic | collected 2013-07
ACGAGATGTAGAGAGGTCTCGTGGGCTCGGAGATGTGTATAAGAGACAGATCGACCATAATATCGGCAATACCTGGCTAAGCAATCCAAGCCCCGCACGCCGCAATAGACGCCCGATTCAGCAAGTGATGCTTGGTTATAGCGACAGTAACAAGGACTGCGGAATTATCGCTAGCCTTTGGGCCGTGCGAAAGGCTCAGGTCCATCTCAGCGAAATCGGACGCCGCTTCAAGGTCGACATGCAGTTCTTTCACGGACGAGGCGGAACCATCAGTCGTGGAGCTGGTCCCACCCACCGCTTCTTGGACGCGCTCCCCGGCGGCGCAGTCGATGGAGGACTCCGAATTACGGAGCAAGGCGAATCTATCGGCCAAAAGTACAGCAATATCCTCACCGCATCTCACAATCTTGAGCTCCTTCTAGCAGGCACACTAGCCGCCAAGGCGCGACAAATTGAAGGCGCCTCAACACGCGGATGGAGCCGAATCTTAGACCAACTAAGCACCTCCAGCAGTCGCTTCTATCAATCCCTCATTCAACGACCTGGCTTCGATGACTTCTTTAACCAAGCGACGCCCATTGATGTTTTACAGCACAGTCGGATCGGCTCGCGTCCGGCAGCGAGAACGGGGAAACGAACCATTCAAGACATGCGAGCCATTCCGTGGACTTTTAGTTGGAATCAAGCCCGGTTTTACCTTCCTGGATGGTTTGGCGCTGGATCGGCGCTAGAATCCCTGTTCAACGAAGTGCCAGATCAGTTTGAAAAGCTGGCTAAGGATGTCGGTAGGATTTCGTTCCTTCGCTATCTTTTCTACAATCTTGAAGCGAGTCTAGAGAGTGCGGATGTCGATATCATGCGTGACTATGCGAGCCTCGTGGTGGATAGAACACTCCGAAAAGAGTTCATGGAGATCATCCTCGAGGAGCACAAGCGGACCCATCACTGGCTCCAGGCACTTCTCAAGTCACCGATCACAGAACGAAGACCCCGTTTTCACCGCACGCTCCATGCCCGAGACACCGGACTTCGAATGCTCCACCGTCATCAAATCAAACTCCTGAGACAATGGCGCAAGACACACTCCGAAAGATCCCTTAATGAGCTATTGGTCGTTGTCAATGCCATTGCCAGCGGGCAACGTACCACAGGATAATTTTACGGCCGAGGGATTCGTCTCGACGAGCGGATCCCTCGCCAATCGCAATCCTGTAATAGGAACGCAATCAGGGAAGCCAACGAAGCAGCACCTCACAGAAAAATTTTATAACCAAACCGCCTCGACCATTCCAAAACGATGACGGCAGCGACGCAGAAAAAAATTCCGCCACATGTTCGATTATTCTCTCTGCTAAAACCAGAGGGCAAGGACATTACGATCATCGTTTCATTCTCAGTAATCACCGGTCTCCTTTATCTGGCGACGCCCTTGGCGGTCGATGCCGTTGTTCAAAACATCGCCTTTGGCGGTCAACAACAAGTGTATTTACAGACACTGTTGATTTTCAGTTTTGCCCTCTTGACCTTCCTAATTCTGCTGTCCCTGATCAGTGCCACCCAACACTATGTAGCAGAACTGATTCAGCAGAGGATTTTCGTCCGCTTGGCCGCGGACCTCTCATTCCGCTTGCCGCGGCTTCGATTTAGCTCTTGGGAACAATCTCGAACGCAGGAATTGATCAACCGATTCCTCGATGTGACAACGCTCCAGAAGAGCAGTGCAATCATTCTTCTCGATGGTGTCAACGTTGTCTTGAGTTCCGGCATCGGCATGCTCGTGCTCGCCTTCTATCACCCCTTCCTCCTTGCATTCGATATCGTCTTGATCGGAGGACTGCTAATCATCCTCTTTCCACTCGGGCGACACGGGGTTGAAACGAGTATTCGCGAATCCTACGCCAAACATGCTGTCGCAGGGTGGCTCGAACAAATGGTCCTTTTCCCGATGCTTTTCAAAACACCGGGAGGAAAGCAGCTTTCGCTAAATCGATCCCGGACCTATGTGGATGACTATCTCAACAAGCGAAAAGCCCACTATCGCGTCCTTCTCCGGCAGATTCTTGGACTTCTCAGCATGCAAGCTGTGGCTAGCGCTGGACTCCTTGCGGTCGGGGGCACCCTAGTTCTCAGCGGGGAACTAACGCTGGGCCAGCTAGTGGCAAGTGAATTGATTGTAAGTGCGATCGTTTCCGCACTCGTTAGCCTCGGTAAGCACATAGAAATCTGGTATGATGCCCTCGCGGCAACAGACAAGCTAGGTAGCCTGGTCGATCTCCCTATCGAGCGCGAAAATGGAGAGGCCGTCGATCTCACCCCCGGCCCCCTCGCCTTTAACTTTCAGGACATTGCAATTGGATCTCGCTCCCCTGAATTGGCTAACTTCAATCTAAGCGTTGCGCCGGGCGAATCACTCGGCATCACCGGATCCCTTGGTTCAGGCTGCGGACGCCTCCTCGATCTCGCCTATGGTCTGAGGCAACCCGAGAAAGGAACCGTCTTGGTCGACCAACGAGATCTGCGGCTATGGCACCTGGACACGATCCGCTCGGCGATCGCGATCATGCGTCAGACCGAAATCTTCGAAGGCACGATCGCTGAAAACGTCCGTCTCGGAGATCTTTCCATTCCTCTGGATGCCGTTAGGCAACATCTTGCAGAAGTTGGACTCTTGGAACGAATCAGACAACTGCCCGATGGCCTAGACACGATGCTCCAGACCGGCGGACGTCCCTTGTCGCGTGGTGAGAACCGCCTCTTGTGCCTGGCTCGAGTCCTCGCCGGACGTCCTCGAGCGATCCTTCTCGACAAGGTCCTTGACGGCATCGGACAAGAGCAATTTGAAACCGCACTCAAGACCCTTTTTGATCCCAAGGCACCCTGGACGCTGATCGTCGCTAGTCGAGACGAACACATCCTTCGAAGATGCGACCGAACGATCAATCTCGAAGCCCTAACCTCAACGAACCTTGAGAACAGCTCTAACCAATGACGAGACAAACCAAGAGAGAAGGAGCCTCCTCGAAACCGACGTTGAATCCATCGGTTGAAAAGGTCGAACCAAAGGGTTTTTCAGAGGCGATGCCTCTCTTTGACCACTGCATCGATCTTCAATGTGTGGAGCAGACTCGTCTACCCGTTTCGTTTCGGCTCCTCAACCGCTTTCTTGTCTGCGCCTTCGTCATCCTCCTCCTCGCCTTATTGTTCCTTCCGTGGCAACAGTTCGTCCGCGGCCAAGGCAAAGTGACCGCCTTCAACCCCATGGAACGTAGTGTTCTCGTTGAATCCCCGCTTCCTGGGCGAGTAGAGAAAGTGAGCGTTGCTGAAGGGCAACGAATCAAGAAGGGGGATCTCCTAGTCCAACTTGTCGACAACGACCCAAATCTGCTGGCCAATCTCAGGCTGCAACAGAGCGACTTAAAAACGCAACGTGCAGCCGCCCAAGCCAAACACGATCGACTCATGTCACGCATTGACCAATTGGAAGCCTCCCTACCAGAGGCTCTTCGAGTGGCGAAGCAACAAATAGAAGCCGCTCGGTTCGCCGAGGAAGCGGCCAACTTGCAATTCGACCGAATCAAATCACTCTTCGAAGACCCGCGAGGACTCGCATCAGAACGGGATTGGGAACTCGCTCGACTCCAGCGCAACAGCAAGCGAGCTGAAACCCTTCAAAAAGAAGCAAGCATGGTCAAGACACGCCTCGATCTAGAAGCCTCACTGGAAAGTGCCCGTGCCTCTGCCGAAACAGCGAGGAGCGACCTCGCAAAGGTGGACAAGGAATTAAGAGCAACGGAAATTAAGATCAATCAGACAGGACGACTGTCCGTCCCTGCACCCCGCGATGGGATCGTCTACCGACTTCAAGCAACCGAAGGCACATTCCTCAAAGCTGGCTCGCCCCTCTGCAGTATCGTGCCGGAAGTGGATCAATATGTCGCCGAACTCTGGATCGATGGCAACGATATGCCCCTCCTGCTCGAGCGCCAAGTGGATCCCGACGGAACAGTCACTCGCAAAGGCAGTCCCGTGCGACTCCAATTTGAAGGGTGGCCAGCCATTCAATTCGTCGGCTGGCCCAGCGTCGCCGTAGGCACCTTCGGCGGCGAGGTCATTTTCGTAGATGCGATCGATAATGGCCGAGGACAATTCCGCGTCCTGATCGCGCCCGATCCTGATCAGATTTCACGATCCAATGGCGACGACCGAGTCATCCCTTGGCCTGCTAGCCCCATCATGCGTCAAGGGATTCAGGCCCAAGGTTGGATCCTCCTTGAACGCGTCCCACTGTGGTTCGAAGTTTGGAGACAACTGAACGGATTCCCGCCGACCCTAAACCGCGAAAATCAGATCGGCAAACAGAGCTCAACAGAAGGATCAAAACCATGAGCAATCGCTCTGATCAATCTGTTACTGAGATTCGAGCCCGACAATCCCCCTGGCACAGGGTCTGGATCTCCGGTGTTCTTACCATCTTCCTTCTCTATGCTCCCAAAGGTGAGGCAGCGTCCCCTGAGGAACCGCTCTCACTTGCTGAGGTCCTTGGATCCGTCACCGCTCAATACCCGCCATATCTTGCGGCACTCATAGAGAGAGAGATCGCAACAGGACGTCACCGGAGCGCGCTGGGAGCCATGGACCTTCAAACCTATTTCCGCCTTTTCAACAATCCCACTGGCTTCTATGAAAGCACGACAGCGGAAGCAGGTTTTGAACAGTTCACCAATTTGCGAGGGGCAACATTCTTTGGAGGTTACAAATACACGGAGGGGTTTCTTCCTGACTACTATCGTAGCCGACGGACGGACGGTGGCGGCACTCCAAAGCTAGGCGTTCGGCTCCCGCTTTTGCGGGATGGCTCCATCGATTCTCGGCGCGCGCAGATTTTCAAAGCAGATCTTGATCGAAAGCTCGCTGACCCCTTCATTCGCCGCCAACACCTCGACGTTGTCCTTGCTACGATGAAGACCTACAATCATTGGTTGGCAAGCGGAAGAAAACTAGCCATCACGGAATCTCTCTTGACGATCGCAAAAAACCGAGAAGACGCGATTCAAACACAGATTGACAAAGGCTTAGTCGCTCCGATTGCGGCCCTCGAAAACCAACAACTGGTCGTTAGCCGAAAACTGGCCGTGGCCAAAGCCAACCGAAACCTCGAAGCAGCCACTGTCGCCTTGTCGCTCTTCCATCGAAACGCCAGTGATGAACCGATATTGGTCCAACGAAAACGAGTCCCCCAAGAATTCCCCTCACCCCAAGCCTTACCTTCGCAAGCGCTTAGTCATGCATTGAAACACGCCTCGACGAGCCGCCCAGAGGTCCAACTCTATGAACTTGAGCTCGAAAAACTCAATATCGACACCAAGCTCCTCCGCAATCAGAGACAGCCAAAACTCGACGCCTACATCACCGGAAGCAAGAGCATCGGAGACAGACAGTACAAAGACACAGGCGAATTTGAATTGGAACTCGGCGTCGAGTTTCGAATGCCGCTTCAACAAAACAAGGTCAAAGGCAAACAGCAAGTCAACGCCGCAAAGATTGAACAACTGGAACTGAAGACCCAATTCGCTGTGGATCGGATCGCAGCCGAAGTATGGGATGCCCATTCTGCTGTCACCGCTGCGTGGGAACAGCATCAACAGGCGGAGCAAAATGTTCTCTTAGCAAACCAACTCCAGGCGGTCGAACAAGATCGCTTTGCCATCGGAGCAATCGATTTTCTACCACTTCAGATCCGCGAACAATCTGCTTTCAAGGCTCAGATCACCCTCATCGACACTCTTAAGCAGTATTACGATGCTCTCGCCACACTTATCGTTGCCACTGGCCTTGATTACCGAAGCAACCCCGTATCAGCAGACACTCATCTCATTCGCCTCATTCAAAACCTGCCCCCGGAAACAGAGATCAATTTAGCTCCCGACGACGCTAATTAATCCCTCGCTAGAATACTCAGCGATGCTCAGTCAAAAACTCAGACTCAGGCATTTCATTGCTTGAGTTTCTCTCTCAGTCCGCCATAAGAAGAGCCACGGGAACGAAATCCACTGAACCGACTACCTGTACTCCAATATTGCTAACCAGCGAACACTCTCGAATGAAGACCGTGAAGATCAACCTTTCACCCAAAAGGACCTGGCCCCTCCTGATACAGTTCCTTATCACGATCGTCACCATAGGAATCAATGCGGCAGACTGGAGAATCCCAGTGGTTGGCAACGTGTTTATGAGTGCCCCAGTCCCAGGAAATCAAGGAATCTCGCGGCGCGGAACACTTTCCTGGAGCAACCCAGAAAATGTTTACTCCCTCTATTTCCATATCGATCGCCCAGCCCAGCTCAAGCTGGATCTTTTAGCACAGAACTCTGAAGGCAGCGCGAATATCGAAATACGAATAGCAAAGGAAGCAATCCCCATTGAACTGGCAGAGTCAAGCAAGAGCCCCCTACCCATCGGGCTCATTCAGACCGAACAGGCGGGCTATGTTCGAGTCGATATCCAAGGAAAACATCGAACTGGCACAAACTACGGAAAACTCGATCAGCTCACTGTCTCCTCGGACACTCCTGAGCTTCAACTCGACTTCGTCAGGAACAACAAGGGAAACATGTTCTATTGGGGACGACGCGGCCCCTCGGTACACCTTCGCTATAGCGTCCCCGAGGACCGACCAATTCGCTACGCCTACACGGAGGTAACCGTACCTCATGGAGCTGATCCAATCGGCTCATTCTACATGGCAAACGGTTTCGGCGAAGGATACTTTGGATTCCAAGTGAATGCCTCCGATGAACGCCGCGTGCTCTTCTCCGTTTGGAGTCCGTTCAAGACAGACAATCCCGAGGACATCCCCGAGGATCAACGAATCACGCCATTGGCGAAAGGTAGTGGCGTACGGATCGGCAAGTTTGGCAATGAAGGATCCGGAGGACAGAGTTATCTGATCTATCCATGGGAGGCTGGATTGACCTATCGCTTTCTCACCCGCGTCGAGCCCGATGGAAAGGGCCGAACCGTCTACACCTCATGGTTTGGAGAGAAGGCAAGCGACACATGGCGTCTCATTGCAAGTTTTAGCCGTCCTAAGACTGACACAGACCTCAATGGATTCCATTCCTTTCTCGAGAGCTTTTCCCCCAGCTACGGGCACATTGGACGGCGCGCGCACTACGGCAATGTCTGGGTTCGCGATACGAGGGAAGAATGGCATGAATGCACTCAAGCCCGCTTTTCTGTCGACGCCACAGGTCGAGGCAGACATCGACTTGATTATAAGGGAGGCATTGAAGATAGCGGCTTTTATTTGCAAAACTGTGGTTTCTTCTCCGATACAGCGAAACCCGGCACCGTCTTCGAGCGCAGTCCAACAGACAACGGGCCGCCAGCGATCGATTTCAAGACACTGCCTCAAGGAGAATCCCCACAACCTCAAACTAAAGAAACCGGGACGAGGAGGCTCTAGAGCATTCGCTAGAGCCCCCAAAGAAGAGGGTTCCAAACTATTCGTGATGATGCCCCGATTCAACCAACGGAGCGAGGCGATAGAACCTCATCGCTTCGCTTGGATCAACAAGGTGGTGGTGGCTGGCGCCTTCCATCACGGAATAGTGTCCCTTGACTGCCACCGACGACTCGAGGTTTCGGGATGTGTCCCAAGTCAGGTGAAGACCTCCATCGATCATCACATAGTGAAGTTCATCCGATGGTTGAACACGAAAAGACAGATCGAAGGTCTCGTTTAGTTCTCCCCCGCCATCTGCCAAACCGGTGTTCAGCGAAAGCGACACCTGGTAGTCACCTGGTTGAAAAAAGAGCCATGAAAGCGGCAAGAGCTCGCCACCTCCAAGAGGAAAGATGTCATTCTGATTAAGTCCATCCCGCGAATCAGCCACGACCTTCCCCCGTCCCTCTCCATCGTGGCCGTCACCCTGCAACAAGCCGCCTGATTTGATCACAAGCGAGCCTGGCCCCTCAACGCGAAGCAACGACACATTGACGTGCCCGTCGCTCAACATTTCGCTGTGGATATCTTGAGCGGAAAGCGAGACTGATAGAGGAGCGAGAGGCTTAGGGTCATCGACGACCGCGCCATTCTGGACCACCGTTGAGATCTCCAAAAACGCCCCATCCACTGAATACTCGAGATGGTCATTGGAACTGAGACGCACCGCCACTTCAACCTGACCGGGAGGCAGTGAGGCAAGATGATGTGCCCGACCATAAAGGCGAGTTTGCTTCTCGCCGTTGATGTAGATGTGAGTGTGGCCTTCTCCAACGACATGGTGTTGACTCGCGTTTCGAGGATTCAACTGAAAGTGGGAATAGTCAAAGAGTAGATTCCAGCCCGCCGCCGGATCAGGCTGTACGTCGAGTGATAGGCGTGGCATGTCCTCACCATCCCATTCCCGTGTCTCTGCCCCGTGCTGGTGGCCGTGACCAGTAGAATCATTCCCTTTCTCGGAGGCGACAACATCAACGCTGGCCTCCAAGAGCTTTTCTTCAACGGTATAGTCTTGATGGCTATTCGCGTTCAAGGTTACCTGAATGGTATGAGTCCCCGCACTCAATCCACTTAGAAAATAGCTTTCCGTATAGATCCGCCCGAGTTTCGTTCCGTCCAAGTAAATGTGCGCATGCCCCTCACCGGGAACATGGTGCCGACTCGCGTTCTCGGGAGAAAATACAAACCCAGAGAGACTCAAATAAACATTGAAGGACCCAGCGGTATCCTCGATGGCTTCCACACTCAACGAAGGTGTTTCGGGGCCATCCCATTCGATGGTCGACGCATGATCATGCGAATGCTCACCGCCCCCCTCGTCAGCATGGGCGGCCTCATTACCATCATGCGCGCCCTGACCATGGGAGGAATTTTCATTCTCCAAGGAGTCGTGCTGGTTCATCGATTCATGAAAGGGCTCTCCTTCTGGAAGCGGATCCGCATGAAAGGATCTTGCCGGTAGATGCCAGGCAACATTGCCCGGACTGCCGATCTCCGGCTGACCGAGTCTGGCATGAAGTCGATACTCAGAATCCACCTCGAAGATCGTCTTCGCAAGGTTCAAAGGATCATGAAGATGATCCGCGTGCCCATCATCTTCCCTGGCGACAGCGTGAACAGCTCCATCATGAACTTCAAGTCCAAGCACAAAGTCCCCTTCATTCCTCACCGTCACTGGAATCCCATCTCCAGCAATAAAGCGAATATCAATCGTTTCTGACGATTCGTGAATCGACCCTCCATCAGCACCATTGGATGATTCATCATGCAGACGAAAGGTGACTGTATAGATACCAGAACTGGAAGCCGTAAACCGTCGACTGTGAATGTGCCCATAAGGGTCTGTCCCTTCTAAACCTTCATTTTCACTTAAGAGCCAACGATGCTCGCTTGAATGACCTGAGGGAACAGAAAACGACGGCGCTGGCGCTCCTGACTCCCAGAATGAAAATACGCCGTCTGGGGGGCCCTCCACAGAGAGAAGTTCGATACTAAGTTCCGCACCCAGTGCAGGATGATTTGGCTCTGGGCCACCTCGTTGAGCCGTCGCGGCCCGAACCGTCATCGTGATGTTTCCATGAAAATAACCCGCATAAGGTCCGTCAGCGGTCCATACTAAAGGCTGGATAAAACCGCTCTCAGGAGCAAAATGGTTGCCATTAGCAAAGACCAGTTCACTTCCCTCGGAGGGGGAAGCCGCACCAGCTTCCAGATGCCCGTGCTGTGCCAGCATCGAACAAGATAACATCGAGATACAAATACATACAAAGAGTGATTGAATAGACTTCATTGAGTAAACAAGAGTGAGACCGAATCGGTCAGAAAATTATTTATTAGAGTGCCCTGCAGGATTCACAAATGTGGCACCTGCATTCGTTAGTTGTGTTTGAGCTTGCGCCCAAGAAACTCGTTGGACGTGAGCGTCGAGAAAGAGGAAATTCGCCCCCCCTTGATGCCGCCGTACGGCAACTTGATTTTCAAATTTGGCAGGTTCGTATCCTCCATCAAAAGGATCTGCAAAATGAAAGTGATCGCCCCCCGAATAGAATCCGGCTTTTTCAGCCAACATTTGGGTATCCGAAAGCGAAGAAATGCTCGCGAGCCGAGAATAGTCACTCCCTCCATTTAAGCTTGGAAGAAGGAAATCATTCAAAGCAATGCTATAGGATCGAAGCCGATTCGTGTCCGCAGGGCAGCGGTAGAGATTCGTCGCACTGTAGGGCTCTAGCCCTGCAATCCAAGAATAACCGTTGTGGGCAGAGCCCGGCAATCGTCCGTCAAAATCGTCCACATACATCGTGGTTGCGATGCCAAGTTGACGAAGATGATTGAGGCAGACAGTCGCTCTCGCCTTCGACTTAGCCTTCGCTAAGGCTGGCAAAAGCAGTGAAGCCAGAATGCCAATGATGGCAATCACGACTAAGAGTTCGATCAAGGTAAATGCTCTAGAATTTCGATCCACGATTTCGTTTGAAACGGATTCCCAAATGTGAATTCCCAAGAGTCTATCAGCCCCATTGTGGGGCGATTCTCTACTCAGGGAGGATAAGGATAGGAACGCTTAAACGAATCGAGGTGGAGGCAAAGGCGGAGAACTCGCAATGAGCTCTCTCACAGGCCGTAAGCAAGGTGAGCTAGCACAAACGGACGGGGGGAAAACGGTAAGCGCTGAATGGCGCCACTCAAAATCCAGTTTCAATTTCTGTTTAAGGATTGGGAGATCCTGCTCAGCTTTCTTACCAAGCGCCACAGCTTGACACAGACGACAGGGATTTTCTCCACGTAACACCTGATCGATCGCCTCAGTGACCGTCTGGTCCGTCGACAAATCCCAGGTCATCTTCACCCATGCAACACTTTGGAGAATCCCCCAATGGCCGCCGACCATTACGGTCAGACATACCACCAGAATTGATTTACCCACAAAGCACCTCACGCTCCCAATGAGCCAAGCATCGTTGTCCCTGTCAACGATATTCCCAATCCATTATCAGACAATGCGGCACGCAAATGCACCGACCGCGCAAACAGCATAGGAATTCCAATCGCTAAAATATACCGAAGCCGTTTGCCCCAAGAGAATTCTTTACTCACTGCCCATTTATGTCACATTTCTCCTTGCCTATGCTCTAACGAGCCCCAGTAGCACGATCACAGCAGACTCCCAATTGTTTCAATTGCGAACCGACAGGTTCGGGATCGTGGATTGTGTTACTCACTACCAGTTTCTACTCGTCATCCCACAATCACTCACTCGCGGCTTCGGAGTCGTGACACTGCTCGTTACTTCGATTGTGGCAAGGCAACGCAATGAAAAGACAATCAATTTACAAAAACGATACAAATGGAAAAATCAGAGCTCGGCTGGAAGGCCGATCGCGAATCTCAATGGCAAAGCCATAAGCTCCATTCCAGTGGAGTGATCGGACGAATCATCGGATGCAATCGAAACGTCGCTCAAGTCAGGTCGGAGGCTGGATGCTTCCAGGCTCATATCCCTTCACTAGGGTCTCAATTGAACGCCTACCCTGTTGTCGGCGATTGGTGTGTCACATCGAAACCTGAGGACGAGAATAGCTACCTCAGGATTATTGAAGTACTAAATCGATCTAGCCAAATCCGGCGAAAAAAAGCGGGACGAGCGACAGAAGTACAAGTGATCGCGAGCAATGTCGATTTCGGGGTCGTTCTGACCACGCGAACGGAGGAGTTCAACTGGAACCGTCTCGACCGCTATCTTACCATGATTCTATGCGAGAACATTCGCCCCATCATCTGTCTCACCAAAGCCGATCTTGATCCCGATAACTCGGCCACCAGAGAAATGGTTCAATCGAGATTCCCAACGATTCCAGTCCATTCTGTTAGCACGGCAACTGGTCAGGGAATCGAAAGCCTCGGCGCACTTCTAACAGCAACCGAAACGAGCGTATTCCTCGGCTCCAGCGGCGTCGGAAAGTCGACGCTAACGAACACGCTTTTGGGAACAGAGTCTCAGTCGACACAGTCCGTTCGAAGCATTGATGGTAAAGGCCGTCATACCACATCCTCAAGTCAGATGTTTCATAGTCCAACCTTTGGTTGGATTATTGACGTTCCCGGGCTCCGAGAAATCGAGCCGTGGAATGCCCACCAAGGAATTGACGAAACCTTCTTGGATATTCTCATCCTTGCCCAGCAATGCCCTTTTCGCAACTGTCAACATGAGGATGAATCCGGATGTGCGGTCCAGCATGCCATCAAGCTAGGCCAGCTACCGGCTCGAATGCTGAAGAACTATCGTCGCCTCATTCGCGAACAGCGCGAGCAGGACGAGAGAGAAAGCCAGCAGACGCCCTATTCGAAGAAGAAACGAGACAAAGCAGCCAGCAAATCGCAGCGACAGATAATCAAATCAAAGTATCGATACTAAGCAAAACGGAAAACGACCCGCAGACAATACAGTTCCCAAGGTTATCGAACAGAGGCAGGCACAGCCCGGTTAGCCCCGGACTGTGTCTCCGAGATTCAACCTACCCTCTAAGAAGCCTCTTCCCACGAGCGACATCGCTCAAGCGCTCGATTCCAACCAGCATAGAGTCGTTGACGCTGCTTCGGTTTCATGGCCGGCTTGAATCGGGCATCGACCGCCCATTGCTTGGATATTTCGGCCTGGCTCTTCCAGAATCCAACCGCAAGCCCAGCCAAGTATGCGGCACCGAGAGCCGTCGTTTCAGCAACCTTGGGTCGAACAACCGGAACTCCGAGGATGTCCGATTGGAATTGCATCAACAAATTATTCAGGCTTGCACCACCATCGACTCGCAACTCTTTGAGCCGAATCCCGGTATCCGCTTCCATTGCTTGCAGGACATCTTTCGATTGATAAGCAATCGATTCCAAAGCAGCCCTTGCAATATGCCCCTTATTGGAACCACGGGTTAAACCGAGGATCGTTCCCCGTGCGTAAGCGTCCCAGTGAGGCGCCCCTAAACCAGCGAAGGCCGGCACTACATACACGCCTCCATTATCCTCAACGGTATTCGCTAATGCTTCAACGTCCGGTGCCCGCTTGATCAGACCAAGACCATCTCGAAGCCATTGAACGACCGCTCCTGCTATGAAGACACTTCCCTCCAATGCGTACTCAGTCTTCCCATCAACCTTCCAAGCGACTGTCGTCAGCAACTTATTCTTCGAGACAATCGGTTTAGTCCCGGTATTCATCAGCATGAAACACCCAGTTCCATAGGTATTTTTAGCAATTCCAGGTTGGTTGCAGACCTGCCCGAAAAGAGCTGCCTGCTGATCCCCTGCGATTCCGGCGATCGGTATCGCTGGTTTAAAGACACTTGCATCGCCGTAGACTTCACTCGATTGCCTCACTTCGGGTAACATTGACTTCGGTATGCCAAACATCTTTAGCAAGTCTTTGTCCCAGTCGCCTTTCTTCAAGTGATACAACATCGTTCGTGACGCATTGGAGACATCGGTAATATGAACTCGTCCCTCCGTGAGGTTCCAAACCAGCCAAGAATCAATTGTTCCAAAAGCCAATTTCCCGGCCTTAGCGGCCTTTCGGGCTCCGGGAACATTCTTTAGAATCCAGGCCACTTTAGTACCTGAGAAATAGGCATCGATGACTAGTCCCGTCTTCTTCCGAATCGTGCCTGTCATCCCGTCGGCCCTAAGCTCGTCACAATGACCGGCCGTACGGCGATCTTGCCAGACAATCGCCGGGCAAATCGGTTTCCCTGTTTCTCGATCCCAAACAACCACCGTTTCGCGTTGATTGGTGATTCCGATCCCAGCAATATCCTTTCCCGTTGCGCCGGCTTTCTTCAACGCCTGTTTCGCCACTGCGAGCTGAGACTTCCAAATCTCTTCAGCATCGTGCTCCACCCAACCTGGCTTGGGAAAAAATTGTTGGAACTCTTTTTGAGCCACAGCGACGATCTGCCCCTTATGGTTAAAGACAATCGCTCGGGAACTCGTTGTCCCCTGATCCAGTGCGAGAATAAATTTCATAACAAACCGTTCAACCTCGGGCGGTTTCTCAATATCTTAGAATAAGACTTCAAACACAATCCCACCAATGACACCTCCGACAATCGGCCCAACAATCGGCACCCAGGCATAACCCCAATCAGATGAACCCTTTCTCGATATGGGAAGGATTTGGTGCGCGATGCGCGGTCCTAAATCGCGAGCTGGATTGATCGCGTAACCGGTCGGACCACCTAAAGATAGGCCGATAGCAAAAACCACTAATCCGATCAGAAACGGTGCTAAACCAGCATCAAATCCGGATCCCTCGATCAGATTGTCTGGGTTCAACACCCCTCGAACACAAAAAACGAAGACAGCGGTACCGATCACCTCACAGATAAAATTGTCAGGCAGCGATCGAATCGCTGGAACCGTGGCAAAGACGCCCAATTTGCTAGTTTCGTCCTCAGTTGCTTCGAAATGGGGCCGATAACAAAGCCATACGAGCACTCCGCCTAAAGTCGCTCCCGCAATCTGTGCCACGATATAGCCCGGCACCATACTCCAGGCGAAGCCACCGGTGGCGGCTAGTCCGATCGTGACCGCCGGATTGAGATGCGCCCCGCTGACACTAAAGACGGCATAAACGGCGACCGTGACAGCCAGCCCCCACCCCGCAGTAATCACAATCCAACCAGAGTTATTCCCCTTCGTTTGATTCAATACAACGTTCGCTACCACACCATCACCAAAGATGATCAGAATCATGGTGCCCACTAGTTCAGCCAAATAGGGAGACATAGATAAATAAATCGCAAAAGGGTTCCATCGGAGAAGAACACTCTTTCGTCATTTGATCAACAGCAAAGACCACCCCTCCTTCTCGCTCGGAGAAGAACAACATTGTTGTGTCCCTTGATTGATGCAGGGCGAGGCCTCAATAAGAGAGAAAGACTCAAGCGACTAAGGAAAAGGCCAACGCGATTTCATCAAAGTACAGCGCGCATCATCGTTCCAAATTTCCAACTAAGAAATCGCTTTTTCGATCGTTCTCCCCAGGAAGAAAAACTCAATGTGAAGTCGCCCCGTTTGACCTCTGTCTCCATCGTCGCCTTAAGACAGTCACCGATTGCGGGACTCGCAAATGCACTTCCGATCGTAGGTGTGCCCCCCCATCGCCAATGGCATCAAGCAACCGACCGAAGGCATCGTATTGAATTGGAATGGTGACAGCATCCTCGAAACAGAAACCCAAAACCAAGGCCCCTGGACCGATTCCCCCAATCGGGATCAATCACATCGGATCCCAACCCTTCAATTCCACCCGTTCTTTCGAATCCCACGCTCGTCTTAGGAAGTGCCCCCAAGTGCGGGGATCTAAAGGCTCGCTCAAGAGCTCCATTCAAGGCGTTACAACCCAGCGGCACCGAACGAACGGGCCACATGAACCCTCCATCGGGCCCACAGTAGCCCCACTAAGGATTCTTTTCCTCCTTTGAACTGGAACCTCGCTGGAGCTTTAGATTGAATAGCGCCATGGTCAAAACCGAGATCTGTATCAATTCTCCAGAAAGCGCAGCGGCTGCCCAAAAAGGTGGCGCAGATCGCGTTGAGCTTTGCGCTAACCTGCTGGAAGGCGGCACAACACCTAGCATTGGAGCTGTCCAAACGGCTCGCGATGCCATCGACATCGGGCTACACGTCATCATCCGCCCTCGAGGAGGTGACTTTCTGTTCAATGACTTCGAGGTAGACACGATGAAACGGGATATCGAAGCGATGAAAAAGATTGGTATCGACGGGATTGTCATCGGGTCACTGACGGAGAATGCCGAGATCGATGTCGCTCAAACGAAGGCACTAATGGAAATCGCTCGCCCGCTTAGTGTGACCTTCCATCGAGCCTTCGACATGTGCCGAGACCCTTTCGGGTCGCTAGAAACGTTGATCGAGCTTGGTGTCGATCGCTTGCTCACTTCTGGCCAGGAAGAATCGGTGATTGAAGGAATGGACTTGATTAAGGAGTTGAACGACAAAGCCGGCAATCGCCTCATCATTATGCCCGGTGGAGGGATCACACCACGCAACCTAAACAAGCTGGTGGACTTCACTGGCGTGAAGGAGGTCCACTTCGCTGCGATGAAAACGGTCGCGAGCGGGATGGCCTTTCGAAATGAGCGAGTCTACATGGGAGGAACGCTTCGACCACCCGAGTACGAATCTCAAGTTGCCGACGACCAAATCATCGCCTCGATGCGATCCAAGCTCCCAAACTAAAGAATGCTGACAAGATCTCGGAAGCGCACGCTTCCGAGATTGATGGATGGTCGCGGACTTAGCACGGCGCCATAAGCCAACTAAGGCTGCCGGTAAATTCTATTCTCCTATCCCCGCCCCAAGAATGGCATACTGACCGGCAAGACAGTACCTTCGAGAAAATTGATATCAGCCGGCAATCCCGCCATCGCCACAATGATACGCGCTACTTCGTCTGGGCACATCAGGCCTTCTTCCTCCCCAACATCTCGTCGAGGATCCCAGATTGGGGTATCCGTGTTTCCTGGATGAAGGATGCTCACTGAAACACCATAGGCCCGGGCATCAAGAGCCATCGCTCGAGTCATTCCTTCGAGAGCAAATTTCGAAGCGGTGTAAGGCGCTGCGTTGACCCGAGGAACTTTGGCAGAGACGCTACCAATATTGATGATGCGGCCACTCTGACAAGGCTTCATCATCGCCAAAGCTTCGCGAGAACAGAGAAACGCACCATCGACGTTCACCCCCATCACACTCCGCCATACCTCAAAAGACACCGCATCCGAAGGACCACCCAGCGCGAGACCCGCATTGTTTACCAGTAAGTCGAGCGCTTTGAATCGATCTCGAACCGCCCCGAACAAGTTTGTCACATCCTCTTCCTTCGTCACATCACTTGGCACGGCAAGGCATGAGACTCCTTCTGCCTCAATTTCCCTGCGAACACCCTCCAGTTTATCGACACTGCGAGCGGCGATTGCAATATTCGATCCGCTCTTAGCCAAGGCCAGAGCAATACATCGCCCCAATCCACCGCTGGCTCCCGTCACCAGACTTGTCTTTCCATCAAGCTGTCCCATAAGCCTTCGCAGGATAATGAGATCATCGACAAAATGACAGCTAAGATCACGGATCGAGAGAATCCCATCGTAAATTAGCTTGGAGCGAGGAGGCTATTAGGAAGAGACTGCCCGCCGTGATCGACTCGCTCAATCTCACACTCGCTATCTACGGTCCCGCCCTTTTTGGGGCCTTCTGCCTCGGCTTCTCCAAAGCCGGCTTCCCGGGCCTGGCGCTGGTCAATGTCATTGTGATGGCAGAGCTGTTTGGAGCCAAGGCGTCCGTGGGGATTATCCTCCCGCTGCTCATCCTTTGCGATCTCGGAGTGTATCCGCTTTTTGCCCGGTTCGCTACCTGGAAACAGACGTGGCCGCTTCTCTCGATTGCCACGCTCGGAGTCTTCGCGGGTTACGTGTTTCTGGGCCACATGAACAATGAGCTCACTCGAACGGCCATCGGAACGATCGTCCTCACCATGCTGGCCCTCCAGCTGATACGGCAATTCTATCCAAGAATTCTCGGCAATGTTGAGGGCGCACGGTGGTTTCGCTGGTGGTCTGGCCTCCTCATGGGTGTGTCAACGATGATCGCAAATGCGGCGGCCCCAGCCTATTCCATCTACACCCTCGTCAATCGATTCAGCAAGGAACAGTTCCTCGGGATCGGCGCCCGTTGTTTCTTGCTGATCAATCTAATCAAAGCCCCTCTGATGATTGACCTGGCAATCATCAACAAGAACTCCCTGCTGATCGATCTCAGCCTTATTCCTGGCCTCGTCGCCGGCGTCTTGATCGGACGAAAAGTCATTCATCGAATTCCTCAAGAGACCTTCGAAATGCTCCTCTATGTTTTTTCGGCCGCTGCCGGAATACGTCTGCTATTCTTTTAGATCCGGGCATCTCAGTCCCCCTCCAGCCCGCAATCTGAAAGCAAGAGCACTGTCATCTAGCTTTTGACAATTTCTTAGGCCCTACAAAGCCTGTAAATCGCCAGAATCCGACTTGACAATTCCCTCAATCATCGGCTCTATACTACCCAATCTCCGAAACGATTCGCTATTACTGAATGGCGCGCTGTCTTTCACAACAGTAAAGCTGTGTACTTGGTTTGGGTCGTAGAAGGTGATTCCAAAACAACAAAATCAAACAACTATGCGATTACCAGCACCACCTCTAAAGCGACGTTTTAAGACGTTCATGGGGGGATTAGCTATAATAGCTTGCATTGCAGCAAGTTATAGCGCATCCGCCCAGTCTAGTGTCGTCTTTTCCGATGATTTCTCATCGAATGAGATCGACGCCACAAAATATGAAGCAGCCACCCCATTCTTTGAGGGCGGCGAAGGCGACATTCACGCTGAAGCAGGCGATGGCGTCATGCGTTTTGTCGGCTCCACCACCCAGCAATGGTGGTCAGGTGGCACACTCCGACTCAAAGAGACCTTCAATGCGACACCGGATACACCAGTAACGGTCTCAATCGACCGCGTTCTAGAGGCTGGACAAGGCTCCGCCTCTCGCAGTGCGCTATGGATTTTCGATGAAACGGAAACCAACTACATTCTCTTCGCTGACGTTCGCGGCGAAGGCGGCTGGCGTTGGAACCGAAAAATCGGTCAGGACGGAGACGTCCCAACGGGCGGAGGCAATCAAATTCCCGCTTTTGACGGTGCAGACTTCGATGACGGCGGCTTGCACAACATGAGCCTCGTCGCCGACGGCCAAACAGTTAAGATTCTACTCGACGGTGTCGAGGGAGCGTCAACCGCATTTCCTTTTAACAACGTCGTTTTTCACTTCGGAGCGTTCGCCCGCGCTGACAATGACACGGCCGATACCACTTGGGACAATTTGAAGGTTGAGACTGTCCTCGGTACGTCGGTTATCTTCTCCGACGACTTCTCTTCCAATGAGATCGATGCCGCAAAGTATGAAGCCGCTGAACCCTTCTTCGAAGGTGGCGAAGGCGACATTCATGCTGAAGCAGGCGATGGCGTCATGCGGTTCGTCGGCTCCACCACTCAACAATGGTGGTCCGGGGGCACCCTTCGAATCAAAGAATCCTTTGCAGCAGCGCCTGATTCTCCTGTGACGGTTTCGATCGATCGTGTCGCTGAAGCCGGCCAAGGCTCTGCATCACGAAGCGCCTTGTGGATCTTTGATGAGACAGAATCAAACTACGTTCTCTTTGCTGATGTGCGCGGTGAAGGCGGATGGCGTTGGAATCGAAAAATTGGACAGGACGGAGACGTCCCCACCGGTGGCGGCAATCAGATCCCTGCCTTTGACGGTGCGGACTTCGACGACGGCGGTCTCCACCGCATGAGCATCGTCGCTGATGGCCAAACGGTGAGACTCTTACTTGATGGAGTCGAAGGGGCTTCAACAGCGTTCCCATTCAGTCCTGTCGTCTTCCATTTCGGTGCCTTCGCCCGAGCTGACAATGACACAGCGGATACCACATGGGATAATCTCACGGTTGAAGGTGTTGCCCAACAGAGCAACGTTGTCTTTTCAGATGACTTTAGCAGCAATGAAATCGATCCAGCAAAATACGTTGGCGCCGAACCCTTCTTCGAAGGTGGTGAAGGTGATATCCACGCAGAGGCACAAGATGGAACAATGAGATTCGTTGGTACCACCACTCAACAGTGGTGGTCAGGCGGAACCCTCAAAGTTGTTCCAACCTTCGCACCGTCGGCATCAGAGAAAATCACCCTTTCCATTGATCGAGTGGCCGAGGCAGGTCAAGGCTCTGCGTCGAGAAGTGCCTTGTGGATTTTTGACGAGACAGAAACCAACTATGTTCTCTTCGCCGACGTTCGCGGGGAAGGCGGATGGCGATTCAATCGCAAAATTGGACAAGACGGCGATGTCCCTACGGGTGGGGGAACAAACATGACCACCTTTGATGGCGCCGACTTTGACGACGGCGGCCTCCACACAATGAGCATGGTCGCAGACGGTTCAACGGTTAAGTTGTTGCTCGACGGAATCGAGGGCGCAGATGTCCCCTTCCCGTTCAGCCCCGTGGTTTTCCACTTCGGAGCCTTTGCTCGAGCTGACAATGATACCGCTGACACCACCTGGGACAATCTCTCCATCGAAAGTGAAGGGGGCGCGACCTTCTCACCTTCGGGTGTCGGACTCCGTCAGGGCGGGATCAGCCAGCCTGTGACCGTCCGAATCCCTCAAGGACTCAACTCACAACGAGCCGTTAGCCTGACCGTCACGAGTGATGACCCAAGTGTCGCCATTCCCGAAGGTGCCGCGGGAGCGAGCATCAACTTGAGTTTCCCTGCGGGAGGCTCAAACACGGCGACCTTCAGGATCACCGGAAACAGTATCGGAGGCACCCAGTTCTCGATTAGTAGCGGCGACGTCGCAGCAGGCAACAAGCTAGATGTTGCTGTCGTTGATGACCCCGGTATCCGATTGGAAGAAAACTTCTCAGGAAACTCCATCGACACGGCGAAGTGGACCACCTCAGACCGTGGCTTCGGCGCTGGAACTGTCTCTTATACACATCTCCGAGCCCACGAGACCTCTCTACATCTCGT